>Ga0209086_10000263_pt1 | contig 45890 bp, 46 predicted proteins | sample M_130207_XF_Meta_FD_187312 | JGI IMG/M metagenome (GOLD analysis project Ga0209086, IMG submission 187312) | Freshwater microbial communities from Lake Montjoie, Canada to study carbon cycling - M_130207_XF_MetaG (SPAdes) (version 2) | ecosystem: Environmental > Aquatic > Freshwater > Lake... | reverse complement strand
TATCCGCATTGAAAGGCTGTTTACAGGAGGTATCGACTGGATAGATGCTCTATTCTGTATCACTAGGATTTCACCCGCTAAGACGTCGCCTTGTGTGGAATCAATCAGTTAGGGCTGCTTTGCGGCGCCAAGTGTAGAAGATGAGTCAAGCAGGATGCTCGGAAACACGCTCTTTGGGGTTCTACTTTAAACGTTAAGTTTTAGGTCTCCACTCCCTAGATAACCTCTGGCCTTCGGCAATTTGGGCTGGTGTCATTTCTTCTTCCAGAAGGCCTCTCATTTTCTTGGCTTTCTCCTCACCTTGATCCGCCGCCAGGTTTTCCCAAATATAAGTAATAACCAAGTCTTTGGGCACCCCGATGCCGTTGGCATACATAATGCCTAGGAGGTATTGCCCCGGAGCATAACCCTGCTCTGCACTCTTGCGGAACCAAGACACTGCCTGATCGAAGTCTTTCGGCACACCGGTGCCTTCGGCATACATCACACCCAGGCTCTTAGCGTTGTTTTGCTGCCGCAGTCGAATCCGAAAACTGTCGTTCTTCGGCTCCCTGCTAACTCCCCGCTTCGGCCCGAAAAGGCTTCAAGAGCGACGCCTGGGAGGGCGGACACCGGGTCCCGTTCGTGGTGAGATGGCCCGGCCAGGTTCCCGCTGGTTCGACAAACCGGCAACTCCTCGATCTGGTTGATCTCATGGCAACGTTTGCCGCCCTGACCGGGGCCAAACTTCCCGCCAACGCCGCCGAAGACTGCTTCGACATGCTTCCTGCGTTAAGAAACACGAACGCGGCCGCGATTCGGCCGCTTGCCATCCATCACTCCTGCGCCGGTTACTATACGATCCGGGAGGGCGACTGGAAGCTCATTCCGATCGCCGATACGCCCGGCGATGAGCGTGTATACAGCAGTACGAAACAGCCCAAGGGTCGAGAGATCCACCCGCACCCGCCCGGTTCTCCTGTCGGAGAGCTTTACAATCTGGCGGCGGGTCCAGCCGAGCGTAATAACTTGTATAACCGGGAGCCGGAGCGGGTCTACCGGATGTCCCGGATGCTGCAGGAGGCCTTGAACGGGGTGCGCACGCGAACGCCTTAGCTCGGCTGCTTTGACGCGGACTAGCCGATCCATGGAAAGCGGCGAGCGTCCCTCAAGAATATCCGTTCCGTCGCGGCACCCTCCGCGGACGCAAACGGAGGACGCCCTCTTCAACGCTTTGCGCATTGCAACTTGTGGTTTCCCGGAGAGCCACGCAGAGTTCCCCGGTGCAACGGACACCTCCAATAACTCGCGGCCCTTTTCGTGGTGATGTTTAACGTCGTCAACGCCCTTGGCATTGAACTCATAGATGCAAATACCACCAAACGTCAGGACGATTCGAACGTCTTTCAACGTCGGCGAAATCGCAAAGGAAACGTGTGCCCGCGAATCGGATGACTCATAGACGGAATCGCCCTGCTCCCAAGGAACATCCTCAACCAACTGCGTTGAACTGGCGCCAAAAGAACTGCAGGAGGTCGTATTCGTCGATGGAAAATGTACTTCTCGCCAACGTCCGGGTAAACCCCGATGCCCAGCGTAACCCGTCAATCGCCACCCTTCACTTCTATTGATCGGAAAGCAGTAGAACGATCGTCCCCGCTCGATGCCCGAGTTTACTCCGCGCCTTGTCCAGAGTTACCAAAGTGGCTCGTTCCGTTCCCGCAAATCCCGCTAAATAGGCGTCCATGATCACCTTGGTAGCGGATTTCTTTGCCGACCCCGCCGTCGCATGACGAAAAGACTTCTCGGTGCCGGACGGTTCGCCCACGAACTCCACCCGGGGGTCCTCTCGCCATCGGTCGAAAACACCGATCGCCTCCTCAATCGAAAGAACGCTCTGGCCCATCACCAACTCATTCGTAAGCAATCGAAGCAAGCCCAACTGGGTTACCCGGCAAAAGAGCAATCGCACACTCGCCTTTGGCAGCTCGCGGAGCCACCTGTGGGCTGCGGAACTATGCGGATGCCCACCCCACGAAAGCGCGAGCCAAACATTAATGTCAATCAAATAGGAGGTCATAGTCGTTCGCCGTCGTCGGGCAGAGCGGACCCGGCGTCCCCTTGCCCTCAATTAGAGGCGCCGTAACGTAACGCCCCTCGCGCGGCCGCTTCACCGGAGATAACCGCGCCACAGGCTGGCCACGCCTTGTGATCACGATCCCTTCCTCCGGTATCTCGTCCAGAAGGGTCAAAATGCGCCTGCGAACTTCCGTCACGTTAAGTTCCATACCCCAAGTGTACATTAATATGTACAGCGGTTTCTTTGCCCACCCCATATCGAATCCCCGCCCTCCCATGGACGCCACGACGCCTTATGACTCTTGAAATCCTTCCCGAAGGGATCTTCACCGCGCCGCCAATCGACCATTTTCATCCTTCGAACATCGTTTTCGCCAAGCCAGCGGAGCCGTTTCACAGAGTAAAAAAATAAAGTTGATCCTCCTAACCAATTGAAAAAAAGCGGCCTGCTGATTTCAATGAAAGTTCGTTCATCTGATTTCTCCCAGCCGCCAAGATAGATTCGAACTGGGATAGCACTTGTCTATTCGCGCAAGAAAAGGAGGAATCATGACCGCAGAACAGAAGGCTCGCCGCGCCGAGGCGGCCCGGGAAAACGGAGCGAAAAGCCGCGGCCCCGTCTCCGATATCGGGAAGTACATCAGCTCGTTGAATAGCATCGCCACCGGGGAACACTTGGATCTCCGCAAAGAAGATCTTCCGGAGTGCATCGCCTTGCTCTCCACCGATTGCCGTTTGTCTTACTTGCGGCTCTATCAAAAGCACTTGCGCCAACTCCAGCCGCAATCGGACTGTGAACACACCATGCTCCGGCACATGTGTGTCGAACTCTTCCAGCTAGAGCGAACGATTAATCTGGAGACGCATGCCCGGCAGCACGGCATCGACGAGACCTTGCGGGCCTATCCCGATCTATCGGACGCCGACTTGCAGCTTTTCAGCTACGAGAGAGGTTTGCAGAAGGATAAACTTTGGCGCTCGTTGCAAAGAGACAAGAAGGCGTATCAAACCGCATATGCCAACTATCTAAAGTTGTTCCAGCAACTCCGTCGTGATTTTCCTGTCGCGCCGCCAGAGCCGATCAATAGCGACGCTGACGCCAATCTTGCTGCCGATCCGTTACCGGTGCCGGAAGTGGTGGCCGAGATGCTCGGTCACGCCGACCGGGCGAAAAACGAACCCAGCTATGAATTACCCCATTGGGTTGTGGAAGTGATTCTAAACGAGGAGCTTATGGCTGAAATCGCCCCCGGTTACAACGTCGAAGAACTGCTCGAAAAATTGACCGCCGCGTCGGTCCCTTTGGCCGCGTAGAAAAACGAACCCAGGGAAAAAACGCATCACAAAAAGATAGGTCGGCGACCGTTCCCCGCAAGGGCGACATCGGTACTGCGCACGTAGCGCTTCCGAAGATTTACTGAACATCGGAATTAAATTCGGAAGCGGTGGCCGAAATCCCCGGTCAAGCCGACAGGGAAAAAACGAACCCAGCGGAAAAGTTGAAAAACTACGAATAACTCGCCTGGAATGAATCGCATAGCGCCGGCCGAGCGAAAATCGAAATTACAAAAAATTGTTCCGACGACCGATTGCCGCAAGGATGACATCGGTGCTGCGCACCTAGCCCGCTCGGAAGATTTAAAGAACATCGGAATCGAATCCGGAAGCGTTGGCCGAAATCCCCGGCCAAGCCGGCAGTGAAAAAAACGAACCCAGCGAAAAAGTTGAAAAACTACGAATAACTCGCCTGGAATGAATCGCATAGCGCCAACCGAGCGAAAACCAGAATCGCAGAAAAGTCTGTCGGCGAACGATTCCCCCAAAGCTGATACGGTGTCGCGCCGTAATCCCCGTCTGACGATGACGGAGAATCAGAATCGAATCCGGAAGCGGTGGCCGAAATCCCCGGCCAAGCCGACGGTGAAAAAACGAACCCAGCGGTGGAATTGAAAAAACTGCGCATAACTCCCCTGGAATGAATCGTATAGCGCCGGCCGAGCAGAAATCGAAATTACAAAAAAGTGGTTCGACGGCCGATTGCCGCAAGGATGACATCGGTGCTGCGCACCTAGCCCGCTCGGAAGATTTACAGAACATCGGAATCGAATCCGCAAGCGGTGGCCGAAATCCCCGGCCAAGCCGACAGTGAAAAAAACGAACCCAGCGGAAAAGTTGGAAAACTACGAATAACTCGTCTGGAATGAATCGCATAGCGCCGGCCGAGCGAAAATCGAAATTACAAAAAAGTGGTTCGACGGCCGATTGCCGCAAGGATGACATCGGTGCTGCGCACCTAGCCCGCTCGGAAGATTTACAGAACATCGGAATCGAATCCGCAAGCGGTCGCCGAAATCCACGGCCCAACCGGGGAAAACGAACTCAGCGTAAGAGATAAAAATTTAGAATAAAACCAATTGAAGGAAGGGTATAGGGCCGGAGTGGCAAAAGACAAAAAGGTGAGAATCGCCTCGCGGGACCTAGCTCCGGGACCGCGCCCCGGGAGCCGGCAGGCAGGGCATCGAGCCCCGCCTGTCCGCTAGGGCGAGCCCGCCGATGGCTCGCCATTCCGACACCACCAGCCCGGTCCGAAAATTCACTCATTCGCCCGGCACCAATGTCCTTTTTTACGGTTTTTTCGATTTCCGGAAATGCCGTTCACAACGTATAAAAATAAAGATAAGATCCTAATTAATCAAGCAAATGGCGGGAATCTCGCTCCCCCCGCCGATCCGTTTTCGCTGGACCGTCCGATAAACTGCAAACAGCGGTACCCCCCACGCCCTGGCCCCCAAGGGTCGGGGCGTTTTCTATGGGTGCCGAGCAAGTTCGACAGCTTGAAGGTGAACGTCCTTTTCACCACCTGATGGAGGTGAAGTGATCGCGAACCGCAAGGGCGTCGTCGCGAGGCGGGGCCTGAAAGAAGCGTGGAGCAAACGCACGAGCCGATGTACAAGAACCGGATCCGAGGCATACCGTGCCGGACGAGCGAGCAATTGATCGCGAAGTCCATATCCAAAAGGAAGCTGGCCTTCAGCGAGGAGTATAAGGGTGAAGCCCCGAAGGACCTCGTCAAAGGGACCGAATCGCGAGTGGCGAAGCATAGTACCGAAAGCCCAGCTAAAGACGAGCGGTTGATCGAAGAGCTCTGCGAGCGGGAAAACTGCAAGCAGGCATTGGCGCGACTCAAAGCCAACAAAGGAAGCGCCGGTGTGGACCGGATGACGGTCCAGCAATTCCCGGAGTTTCTGCAGCAGCACTGGCCCGCGGTCAGGGAACAGTTGTTGCGTGGAACGTATAAGCCGCAACCGGTAAAGCGGGTGGAAATCCCCAAGCCGGACGGAGGGGTGCGCAAGCTTGGCATCCCGACGGTGTTGAATCGATTTATCCAGCAGGTGTAATACTTCTATAGCGCAAGTGGGGTCAGACGTTTTCCGACCACCGCTACGGGTTTCGTCCTGGGCGGTCGGCCCATCAAGCGGTGGAACAGGCGCGGAAATATCTGGCCGAAGGTTACCGCTGGGTGGTGGACTTGGACTTGGAGAAATTCTTCTACCGAGTCAACCACGACCAGCTGATGGGGAAGATCGTCCAACGGGTGAGCGATAAGCGATTGCTCCAGCTGATCCGGGTGATCCGGGCGTTTCTTACGGCTGGTGTGATGGAAGACCGGTTCGTGAGTCCGGTGGCTGAGGGGACGCCGCAAGGCGGGCCTTTGTCACCCTCGTTGTCCAAATGAGTACTCGACGAATGGGACCGGGAGTTGGAGCGGCGTGGACTTCGGTTTGCCCGGTATGCGGACGACTGTAATATTTACGTCCGTAGCCGTCGGGCCGGAGACCGGGTGATGGCAAGCGCAACGCGCTTCCTCGCCGTCAAGCTCAAACTTACGGTAAACCAGCAGAAGAGCGCCGTGGCGCGACCAGGGGAGCGAACGTTTCTGGGTTTCAGCTTTACGAGGCATCGGCAACCCAAGCGGCGGATTCCGCCGCGGGCGTTGGTCCGATTCAAGGGACGAATCCGGGAACTGACGAGCCGGACCCAAGGTGTGAGCATCGCGCAAATGGCCGAGGAGTTATCCCGCTATCTGCGGGGTTGGCTGGGCTATTTTGGTCGGTGTCAGGCACCATCGGTGTTGCGACGTCGTGAGGCGTGGACCAGACGCCGACTTCGGTCGGTGATTTGGAAACGAAGCCGGGTCCGGTTTGCCGAACTTCGCCGACGGGGAGTAGGGACAGAGCTTGCCGCGCAAACGGGGGGCCGTTCCCACGGCCCTTGGCGGCTGGCCAACTCACCGGCTCTTGCGTTGGCGCTGTCCAATGCTTACTTCAACTCGCTCGGGATTCCGAGCCTAACTGGCGGGCAATAGCTTAACCCGCCGAACCGCCGGATGCGGACCCGCGTGTCCGGTGGTGCGGGAGGGGGGGAGCCGCGAGGCTTCCCCCTTTCCCGATTGGAGCCGAGGACAATGACAATGCAAAATCTGACCATACCCCAGACACTGATCGCGCCCCTCGAGGCCTGCCGCCGTGAGATGGAATTCCATGGCCGTTCCCTCAATCTCAAAAACCTCTCCGCCAACACCATTTGGCTCAGCCTCACCAATCGTCTCGCCAAACCCGGCAACAACGACCGCGGCATCACCTTTTCAGAACGAGACAACGTCTGGCAGGTTCGCTTCGTCAATCTGCTCGTCGCCGTCGCGCCACGGGCCGCCGAAGCTCGGTTTCTACAACTCCAATTCCTCTACGATGCCTTCGGGAAAGTCGGCCTGGAACTCGACCGCATCTCCCGGCTTCAACCCTACATCGACGGCGATATCGGTTACCTGCCGCTTGCCGACGGTCGGTACGCCGTCATCGACGCGGCGGACTTCCCAGAATGCTCGCAATACACATGGCGGCTCAATGCAACCTACGTCCAGACGAAAATCAAACGTCGCGATGTCGCCCTCTACCGGCTCGTTTTCGGCCCCGACCTTCCCGCTCGAGTCAAACCGGTCTACCACGATGGCGATCGCTTGAACTGCCGCCGGGCTAATCTCAATATCCTGAACTGCTCTAACGCAGCCGCCTCCGTTCGAAAAACATCGAAAAAGACGACCTCCGATTACAAGGGAGTCTCCTGGATCAGAGACCAATGTCTCTGGCGCGCCGTCGTCAACAAGGACGGAGTAACTTATCCCCTCGGCGAGTTCCGCTCCGAGTGGGCTGCCGCCAAAGCCTACGACGAACGGGCCCGCGAACTCTTCGGAGAACATGCCTCCGTAAACTTCCCCCGGCCGGGCGAACAGGACGCACACCGGCCTAAATCAGCGGATCTGGAGCCGCGCAAACTTGACTTATCCCTCGCTGCTTAAAAAATGTCCAGTGTGGGATCCCGCGAGGAGCGCAATCTGCTCCGGGGTCCCCACTCCCAGAATCCGGCCCCCGGCGCTCCCCCCCTCCGGGCCCATATCTACCACCCAGTCAGCCGCCCGGATCACATCCAAATTATGCTCGATCAACAGAATCGAACCCCCGTTCTGGATCAACCGCTGAAAGCTGTCCAGCAGCTTCCGAATGTCGTCATAATGCAACCCAGTCGTCGGCTCGTCAAAAATGAACAACGTCCCCTCCGACGTCGACTGCGCCAAATGCGCCGCCAGCTTCACCCGTTGCGCCTCCCCTCCCGACAGCGTCGTCGCCGATTGCCCCAGTCTCAAATACCCCAAACCAACATCCGCTAACACCTGCAATCGGCCCTTCAGCTTCGGCGTCTCGGCAAAGAATCGCAAACCCTCCATCACCGTCAACTGCAAAACCTGATGGATGTTCAGGCCCTTGTACTGGACGTCCAAAATCGCCTGCTTAAACCGCGTCCCCCGGCACTCCTCGCAGACTAACTCGACGTCCGCCAGGAACTGCATCTCCACCGTCACTGTCCCGTCGCCCTGGCAGACCTCGCACCGCCCCCCCGGAATGTTGAACGAAAAATGCCCCGGCGTATACCCCCGCCGATCACTGTCCGGCGTGCTCGCAAACAGCTCCCGCATAATGTCGAACGCCTTCACATAGGTCACCGGGTTCGACCGCGGCGTCCGCCCAATCGGGCTCTGGTCCACCAGCACAATCTGGTTCAGCAGATGCGCCCGCTCCACGCTCTTCCATACCTGCCGCTCCGCCCCCGCGAACTCCTCGCTCTCCTCCTTCGCCGTCTTCCGCGGACCCTGCCTCTCCAGCTCCTTCGTCAGCGCCTTGAACGCCACATCATGCACCAGAGAACTCTTGCCCGACCCGCTCACACCCGTCACCACCACCAGCATATGCAGCGGGATCTCCAGGTCCACGTTCCGCAGGTTGTTCGCCCGCGCCCCCCGCACCGCCACCACCTTCTTCGGGTTCACCGCCCGCCGCGCCACCTTCAGCGCCGTCGTCATCTCCCCGTTCAGATACTTCCCCGTCAGCGACTCCCCGCCGTTCGCCATCAGCTTCGCAAACGAGCCCTCAAACGTCACCTCACCGCCGTGCTCGCCCGCCCCCGGTCCCAAGTCAACAATATGATCCGCCGCCCGCATCACGTCCGGGTCATGCTCCACCACCAGCACCGTATTACCCAAGTCCCGCAGCTCATGCAGAATCTTAATCAGCCGCTCCGTATCCCGGGAATGCAGCCCAATCGACGGCTCGTCCAGCACATAACATGCGCCCACCAGCCGGGAACCCAAACACGTCGCCAGTTGAATCCGCTGTGCCTCGCCGCCCGACAGCGTAGCCGATAGCCGGTCCAGCGTCAGATACTCCAGGCCCACATCGTTCAGGAACTTTAGCCGCTGCTGGATCTCCACCAGCACCTTCCCCGCAATCGTCTGCTCCTCCGGCCCCAGCGCCAACGCGTCAAAAAACGCGTGCGCCTCGGCGATGTTCAGCCGGGTCACCTCGGCCATGTTCTTGCCCCCAATCCGGATGTGCAGCGCCTCCTTCCGTAGCCGTGCCCCGCCGCACTCCTGGCATTCGCTGTAGCCCCGATACCGGCTCAGAAACACCCGGATCTGCACCTTGTACTTTTTCGCCTCCAGCTCCGGGAAGAACTCATTCCGCAGGAAGTTCACGAGCAGGTCCCGCTCGTCCTTCCGCAGTTCCATCACCGGCACCTCGCACCGCACCGCCTTGCTATACCGCTTCACGAACCGCCCCTGCCACTCGTGATACGCCGGCGTGCTCCACGCTGCCACCGCGCTCGCCAGAATCGACACCGTCGGGTCCGGGATCACCAGGTCCAGGTCGTAATCCACCACGTTGCCAAAGCCCTGACAGCGCGGGCAAGCCCCGAACGGAGAGTTGAACGAAAACAGCGTCGGCTCCGGCGTCTGATACGTCAGGTGGCACGTCTTGCACGCGAAAGCCTCCGCGAACCGGATCCGCTCCGGCGCTTCCAACCCCGCCTGCTCAAACACCACCTCGCCAGCTTCCCGGTAGCAGATCTCCACCGTGTCGATGATCCGGGAACGGATATCCGCCGTAATCGCCAACCGGTCCGCCAATACCCACAAAGGCTGCGTAAAATCAAGGTCCAACAACGATTCCGGCGTCGAAAACTCGCTCACCTTCCCGTTCTGATACAGCCGATTGAACCCCCGCCGCCGCAGGTCCATCAACTGCTCCTTGTCTGCTGTCTTCACCGGAAACAGCGCATACCACCGCGATCCAAGTGGCAAGCGGCCCATCGTCTCCGCCACGTGGTCGACGTTGTCCCGCTGCACCGGCTTGCCGCACTGCGAGCAATACGTCGTCCCCGCCCGCGCGAAAAGCAGCCGCAGAAAGTCGTAAACCTCGGTCGAAGTCGCGACTGTCGACCGCGGGTTCCGCGTCGTGTTCTTCTGCCGAATGGCGATCGGCGGAGCCAACCCCAAAATCTCATCCACGTCCGGCTTCTCCATCCGGTCCAGAAACTGCCGCGCATAAGCCGACAACGACTCGACATAGCGGCGCTGCCCCTCCGCATACACCGTATCGAAGACCAGCGACGACTTGCCAGACCCCGAAACCCCCGTGATCACCGTCAGTTGGTTGTGCGGCAGCTCGAGCGAGATATTCTTGAGGTTATGCATCCGCGCCCCTCGGATCACAATCGAGTCGTCCGCCTTCGAAACGCTCTTCTTTTTAGCCAATGACTGAACTCCCCGTCGCGCGCGCCGCTCTGGCCGCCTGGTACGAAATCTTCAAACGAGATCTGCCTTGGCGCCGAACCCGAGACCCCTATGCAATCTGGATTTCAGAAATCATGCTCCAGCAAACCCGCGTAGCGACCGTAATTCCCTATTATGAACGGTTCCTCGCCCTCTACCCAACTGTGGATGCTTTGGCGCAAGCTCCCGAACCAGAACTTCTGTCGGCGTGGGCCGGACTCGGTTACTACTCCCGAGCGCGAAACCTCCAAGCTGCCGCCCAGACCATCGTCGCGCTCGGCGCCTTCCCCCGCGATCACGCGACCCTCCGCACCCTACCCGGCATCGGCGACTATACCGCCGCCGCCGTCGCCTCCATCGCCTACGATCTACCCCACGCCGTCGTCGACGGCAACGTCGTTCGCGTCCTCGCTCGCTTCCTTGCCGAGCCCGTGCCCTCCAAATCGCGCGTCCAAATCGTCGCCGATGCCTTCCTCAATCCAGCCGAGCCATCCCGACACAACCAAGCCGTGATGGAGTTGGGTGCCACCATCTGCACCCCTAAAGACCCGCAATGCGCCAGATGCCCCCTCGCTAAGTGGTGCCAGGCTCACCAAAAGGGTTTGGCCCGTGAATTGCCAATCAAACTGCGCAAAACGGTCATTCGTCGCGTGCAGCGCTCGCTCCTGGTAGTCATAAAGAACGGAAACATTCTCCTCTGGCAACGACCTCCGGATGCGGCGATCCTGTCAGGGTTCTGGGAACTTCCCGAACCGCATCAGCTGCCGACCGCGAAAATAGGGCGAGCGCTCCATATCTTCAAGCACAGCATCACCAATCACATCTACACCTTTCAGGTGCTCCAAGCCTCCGTCCACCGCGTCCCCTCTCCGCTCGAATGGGTCTCTCCCGATCGCCTTTCCACCCTTCCTCTTAGTACTGCTACGCGCAAAGCCTTAGCCGCGCTGACCCAATTGTGAACTTTTTACCGGGTAATCAGTTCTCGGCAAAAGATCGAGTAGACTGATACATGTCCGGGTTAAAAGGCATCATGACTAAAGACCTCCTCCTCAAAATCGCCAAGCGCTGTGTCGTTCTCCTAACGCTTCCAATCCTCCTTTTCGCCAATGCCGCAGGTCCCGACCCGCGCTTCACCGGCGCGCCGGGCGATTCGACCTGCGCCCGATCCGGTTGTCACATTGGAACGGCGGTGAATGGCGGAACCGGCAGGGTCGTGCTGCAACTGCCTGGCGGGCTGACCTATACACCCGGCCAAAAGCAGCGCATCGCGGTGGTCATCACCGGCGATAGCACGACTCGTCGCTATGGCTACCAAGCCACGGCAAGGCTCGGTTCGAACGAACCGAACGGCCAAGCCGGCACTTTTACGGCGATCGCACCTGACATCATTCTCTGTCAAGACGGTTCTGAGCGCCCGGCGGCGGGCTGTCGCGCCGCGGCACCACTCGAATTCATCTCCCACGGGAACTCGAACAACACGAGTGGACGGTTCGAGTTTGATTGGACCGCCCCGGCCACCGACGTGGGCCCAGTGAAAATTTTCGTCGCCGCGAATGCGGCTAACGGCAACGGGCAGGAGAGCGGCGATAAGATCTACACCACCAGCGTGACCCTAACCCCGGCTGCTTCCGGCACGCCTCGCCCGGCGATTACCGCGACAGGCGGTGTCGTCAACGGCGCGAGCTTCGCCGCGGGCGTCGTCTCCGGCTCCTGGACGACAATTTTTGGATCGAACTTCGCTCCAGGCTTGAAGACCTGGGACGGCTTGATTGACGCGAGTGGCAACTTCCCCACCGCGATCGATAACGTTCGGGTGACCATCGACGGGCTGCCCGCTTCGATGAACTTCATCAGCGCCAATCAGATCAACGTGCAGGCTCCGGCGCTGACGCGGACTGGCATGGTTCCGGTGGTGGTCACGACGCCCGCTGGTGCGAGCGAAACGGTGATGGCGAATGTGCAACGCGAGGCTCCGGGTTTATTCCTCTTTACCCAGACGCCGATCCGCTTCCCGGCGGCCGTCCGCGCCACCGACGGGCGGTTCATTGCTCCAGCGGATCTGTTCCCTGGCGTAACGACCGAACCCGCTAAGCCTGGCGACATCGTCCTTCTCTTCGGAACGGGCTTCGGGCCGACAACTCCAGCGGTCACTCCGGGTCGTGTCTTCAGTGGGGCGGCTCCGCTGACGGATGCTGCTAGCTTGCGAGTGCGAATCGGCGGGATGGATGTCACCCCTTCCTTTGCCGGATTATCTGGATCCGGTCTTTATCAGTTCAACGTAACAGTGCCGAATCTGCCGGATGGCAATCACCCGATCGAGATGCTCCTCAACGGGCAGCAGATCCAGACTGACGTTCAGCTAGCGATAAAACGGTAACTCAAAACTAACCCTCAGTGGAGAACTCAATGAATCGAATGATGCATACGCTAGTAGTGTGCGTGGCGACGCTATTGTCCGCCACCGTAGTGATGGGCCGTAGCGGCGGGGCACCGGTGCCTTCGGCTGGCGTCCCGACCGACATGGGCGGTAGAGACTGCGCGGCCTGTCATCGGCCAGCAGCGGCGAATTCCGACTCGAGCGGAAGACTATCGCTGCTCCTGGACGCCATGACTTACCGGCCGGGCGTGAAGCAGACGATTCGAGTTCGCCTCGAGCATCCGGAAGCGCGTCGGTGGGGCTTCCAGCTCACCGCCCGCCCAACCAGCGACACGACTCGGATGGCTGGCAGCTTTACGCCCACCGCTAGCGTCGCGGTGAGCTGCGACCCCACCGGCACGGCTCCCTGCGGTGGATCGCGCGAGTTCGCCACCCACAACGTCGAGTCGACCCGCAATGGCACTACCGGTAGTGTGACTTGGGACGTTGAATGGACGCCGCCGGCGAATGAAGTGGGCGAAATCACTCTCTTCGTCGCTGGTAACGCCGCCGACGGCACGGGCAGTAACGCGAATGATCGGATCTATACGACGACCGTGAAACTCGCCGCGGAAGGTGCCTGCAACCTGGCACGTCGGCCCACCCTGCGAAACTTGGCCAATGCTGGCTCGTTCAGCACCACGCTGGCTCCTAATGCCTTTGCTAGCGTTTTTGGCTCGGATTTTGAAGTGGCGGGGCGCTCCCGGGCGGCTGGCACGGGCGACTTCGTCAACGGTGCTTTCCCCATGCAATTGGCCTGCGTCGCGGTCGAGATCGGCGGTCGCCGTGCTCCGATTAGCTACGTCCAGTCGGACCAGATTAACTTCCAGGTCCCGACGATCACCCAGACGGGTCCGCTACCGGTGTTCATCATCCTGAACCCGGGTCGGCCGAATGAACTGCGGTCGGATCAGGGCACAGTGACGATCGCGCAGTACTCGCCGGGTTGGTTTACGTTCTCCAATCGTTCGATTGCGGCGACGACCGCCGACGGTAGGGTGATTGCGGATCCCGCGGTGATTCCTGGCGGCGTGGCGGCTCGCCGCGGTGATGTCATCACCTTGTACGGAACCGGCTTCGGCTTCACCGAACCAGTCTTCCAGGCGGGCGAGATTCCGAGCGGCGAGGCTCGTCTGCGGGATCCGTTTACGATCAGCGTGGGCGGTACGATGCTGGCGGCAGGGGACATCCTCTACGCTGGTTTGGCACCCGGTTTGATCAGCGGCGTCTACCAGTTCAATATTCGGATTCCGATGAGCGCTACCCCGGGCAACGTTGCCATCGTCGCCACCATGGGCGGCGTGAGCACGCAGACGGCGGGCGGGCTGGTTCCGGTTCAGTAAATTCCTAACATTGGATGTCTTGCGCAGCGCGTAAGATGGGGATAGACGCCAAGTCTATCCCCATCTTTATGCTCCGCGGAATTCATCTGTTGGCGGTTTGCGCTGCGCTCTTCGGTCAGACGCCGCCGCTCGGGAATCTGCCGTTTTACACTGCGGCAAGCATTGTGGACGCGGCGACCAATCGGACGGGGCCGATTGCGGCTAACGGTTTAGCGACCATGTACGGAAAGAATCTGGCTTTCGTAACGCGGGCGATCGGGCCGGATGATTTGCGAGGGGATATCCTGCCGACGGCTTTGGCCGGGACGGGGCTTCGCATCTCGATCGGATCGATCTCGGTGCCGATTCTGTTCGTCTCGCCGTCGCAGGTCAACTTTCTAGTACCGCCATCGATGCGGGTTGGTCGTCACAAGTTACTTTTGACGCTCGACAGCCGGACAGGTCCGGAGGTCGACATCGACGTGGCGGACGTGTCCCCGGGAGCGTTTCCACTGGATTCCAAATACGTGATTGCTACCCATGCTGACGGTCGTCTGGTGGATCCGGCGGCCCCGGCGCAACCGGGCCAGGTCCTGATCGTATACGCCGTTGGCTTGGGGCAGACGGTGCCTCGGCTGGTGAATCTGATTCTGCCCCGCGCGCCGGCCCAGATCGAAAAGCTCGGACAGTTCCGAGTGCTGCTGAACGACGTGCCGATTGCCGGGAGCGCGGTGCTCTACGCGGGTCTGGCACCGGGCTTTGCCGGCCTCTATCAAATCAATCTTCGATTGCCTGAGGAGCTACCGTTGGACCCCGAATTGCGGATCGCGATTGGGGAGTTTGTCAGTCCGGAGGGATTGCGACTGCATACACAGCCGGCAGCGTTACAATAGGTCGCTGATGACCCCTCGTTCCGTGGCGGCGGTTTTGCTGGTCGCCTTTGTCTCCTTCCTCTCGATCGGGAAGTTTTTTCAGCAGATCTCCGACTTCTTCGTGAAGCGCCCCCCTATTGATGGGGTGACCCAGTTTACGGCCCGGTATCAGCCGGTGAGATCCTTGCTGCCGGACAAAGGCGTGATCGGCTATATGACCGATCCGGCGGCGGCCGCCGATGAGGTGAATGCGACGGCCGAATTTTACCTAGCGCAGTATGCGCTGGCCCCCATCGTGGTGGTGAACTCGTCCAACCAGCGATACGTCGTCACCAACTTCCATGTGATGGTAACGACCGGGTCGATGGCCGATCAGGGATTTAAGTTGGTTCGCGAGTTTGGCAACGGCGTGGCTGTTTTTGAGAATCAGCAATGGGGGCAGAAGTAAGATGGGCGGTTTCGGCGGTCTTCTCCTTTGCGTTCTGGCTGGTTTCTGCGCCGTTCGCGCCATTTGGTCGGCACCGCGGCACTGGAGCGCGCACGACCCGCTTCGGTTGGCGCTGTCGCCTGCCATCGGCTTAGGTCTGTTATCGCTCGTCGATTTTGCCGTGCGAGTGGTGTTGGGGCAGGGAAACGGTTTGGCGGTGGGCGGTTTCGCTGTTTTGACGCTGGCTCTGGCGGCCGGCGCTTGGTGGCGGGCCGGGCAGGCGGCGCCAGAGGCGTGGAAAAGGAGTTCGGCCCCGATTTGGCTTTGGATCGCCTTTGCGATTGTGGCCGGCATCGCGCTGGCTACTGTACTCATGATCGTCGTGGCCTCTCCGCATGGGGAATGGGACGCGTGGTCGATTTGGGATATGCGGGCGAGGTTCCTTTTCCGTGCGGTGGAGACGGGCGCGCCGTTTAACCCGCTGATGGAATGGTCCCACCTGGACTATCCGCTGTTGGTTCCGTCGGCGGTGGCCGGGTTGTGGGCGTGGAACGGGGGCGAAGCGCAGTGGCTGGCGGCGGCGGTGGCGATCTTGTTTTTAGGCAGCGCGGTCACTGTTTCCGTGCTGGCGCTGGCCCGTTTGCGTTCTACGACGCTTGGTTTGACGGCGGGCATGGTGTTGGCGGGGACGCCCCTGCTTACGCGAAACGCGGGAGCGCTCTATGCGGACGTGCCGGTGGGGTACTTTTTCCTGGCGGCCGTGGCGCTTGGCTTATTGGCATTGCAGGCTGAGGATGGACGTTCTTTGGCCTTCCTGGCGGGGCTACACGCGGGGATGGCGGCATGGACCAAAAACGAAGGATTGATGTTCTGTGGCGTCCTGTTGCTTTCGTTCCTCGTGGTGATTCGGAGTCGGTCGGAGCTTGGGCAGCGCGTCCGTTTGCTTTTGCCGATGGTAGCCGGGATGCTGGTCTTCCTTGCGTTTGTGGGTCATTTCAAGTTTCATTACGCGCCAGCCAACGACTTGATCGCGGCGGGGAAATCCACTTCGATGGGGGCTCGTTTAGTCGACCTTCCTCGTTACACGATGGTGTTTTGGAGCATTGTCGAAGGGCTGTTGACGTTTGGGGACTGGTTCGTGCCGCCCGTGTTCGTGATGGGGGTTTGGCTGGGTTTGCAGGGTTTGCGGCGGGTGGAGAGCGGGGCAATGCTTTGGCCGTTTGTGGCGGCGAGCTTGCAGCTTTTGGGCTACTTGATTGTCTACGTTGTGGCGTCGGATCGGCTCGAGTGGCAGTTACAGACCTCAGTCGAGCGACTCCTACTGCAGATATGGCCGTTGGCGGTGTTCAGCCTGATGCTGTTGGCCCGTGATTCTCCTGCAACGGAAAAACGGTAAGCCCCGTAGAATAGGGATAGGAGCTCTTATGCGCCATCTCTTTTCCCTTACGTTCGCCTCGATCGCGGTTTTCGCTCAGGATCCGGCCCCGTTTCTGATTGAGGCTGGAACGAAGGTGCCTCTTGTGATGATCAACAGCGTTTCGACGCGCCATGCGGCCGAGGGAGATCGGCTGTATTTAGAGACTTCATTCCCGATTCTGGCCAACGGTCGGATTGTGATTCCTCCCGGTAGTTACGTGGCGGGCACGATCACGTCGGCCAAGCGGGGCGGGCGCGTGAAAGGCAAGGCTGAATTGTTTCTGCGGTTTGACTCGTTGACGCTGCCGAACGGAGTGACCCGGGATTTTCGGGCGCGGGTGGGCGGGATCGACGGACGATCGTCGCAGCAACTGGACCGGAGTGAGGGTAAGATCACAGCAGATTCGACCAAGGGTGCGGATGCGCGAACGATTGGCGAGGGCGCCGCGGGCGGGGCGTCGATCGGGGTAATCGCCGGCAGCGTGGCGGGTCGCGCGGGAATGGGTGTCGGCGTTGGGGCGGCGGCGGGGGCTGCCGCTGGTCTGATGGGTGTGCTGTTGACGCGAGGGCAAGATGTGGTTTTGGCGCGGGGTACGACGGTGGAGATGGTTCTCGATCGTAACCTGATGTTCCAGACGAGTGAGCTGGATTTTTCGCAGGCTGGAGCGGCTCGGCGAACGATTGAAACGGATCCTGGTTCGGGAGCGCCATCCCGGAATGGGTCGGTGCTGCCGGGTCGACGGGCTCCGTTGGGCGGGCCGACGCGCTAGTTCTTCGGGCTTTCCTTAGTTGTCTAAGTTGTTTGCCGTAGGTAACGCCGGAGTTACGTGGGCCTCTGGTTTCACGCGGTGGCAGGTCAAACCGAATTTCCGTAGAAATTGAACACTCTACTCTATTCTCTGGAGGGTCCATCGTCGATAGATCCTTAGGAAGCCATGGATTTAGGTGAATTAGAACTACAGATTTTCGTTAGCCTAGTGGTCGTTTTGGGGTCGGCGTTTGTCGCCCTAGTATGTGACTATCTTAAAGGTAACAATGAGCAGTTGCGGGAACGTAACGTTGAGCTCCGGGTTCGGACCGAGGAGCAGGAACGGTTCGCAATTCTGAACCCTTCGGCTTGGTTGTCCCAATTTCGCGAGTCATTTGGCGGCGGGGCAGCTCGTGCTGCGCAGGCCGCTCCGGTGGCTGCGGAGGCGGTGATGCATTTCCGCGCTCCGGCGGAGGGGCTCCGGTACGCGGCGGATCGCGAAGCGGCGCTGGCGCAGCGGTCGGCCGACGATGGCTACCGTGGAGAAGGCGGCGTCGCCTCGATTCCAGAAGTAGCGGGATTCGACGTGGCAGAACGTCGACGCGCTCGCCGCAAGCGCGGGAATGGCGCGGGGTCGGAAGCGAAAGCTCCGATTGCTAACTCTTACGAGTGGATTCGGCCTGAGGTGATAGCCCGGGTGGCTCGCGGGGCGAGCAGCCGGTCCAGCCATGAGCTGGAAACGGTTTCCGGGCAGGTGGCAGAGCCCGTTGAGAGGATAGCGACGGTGTCGGTGGAAGCAGTGGCTCCGCCGCCGATCGAAGTCGCCGTACCGGAGCCAGTTGCGACTACCTTTGTGCCGCCGGCCGCTCCGATGCAGCCGATCCAACTTCAAGCGGAAATCGAACGGGTTTTCCGCAGCGAAAATCGTCCCGCGGCGTCCGGGCCTCCGGTCATCATGCTGCGACTACTTCCGTCACTGAAGCTCAACGAAGAACTGCAGCGGATTGTGGAGACAACTCCGGCTGCCGCTCCCAGCTTCGAGAGCCAATTGCTCGACGATGTGATTGCGGCGAGCGCAACGAAGCCGACTCCGGCAGTGGAGGAAGGCCCGTTCCTACAGGTCGCCGAGGTTGAGGCCGAGGTAGAACTCCCGAACGTCGAACCCATCTTCGAAGAGATTGCGATGGCTGCGATAGCCGAGCCGGAACCAGAGTCGATCTATCGGCCTGAGCTGGCGTACTTGCTGGAAGAGCCGCTTGCTCCAGCCGCGGAGCCGCCTTTGCCCTCGTTTGCCTTGGAGCCGTCCGCTGTCGCGAGCCAGTTCCATTCGGAATCGCCATTCGTGGTGAACGCGGAGCATCCGATATTCTTGGAGGAACCAGCCCAGTTCGAGTTCCCGACCTGCGACGCGTTACCGCCGGTGACGGAGACTCCGGCCTACGATTGGGCGCAGGCTGAGTTTGCTCCGTTGCCCGAAACGATTCTTACTTCTGATACCTATCCGGTAGCGTCTTGTATCGGGGAGATTCATGCAGAGGAGCAGGCAGTGGTTGTTGTCGTTCCGGCTGAACCGTTCCCTGAGGTTACGCCCGAGCCGTTTTCGGATTCCCTTGCTGAATTGCTTCTGCCAACTGGGATACAGGACATGGCGACCTATCGCCGACTCCTGGAGCAGCCTAACCCGATGAGCGGGATCGTGATTACGATTAGCATCAACGACTACTCGCGTCTGCCCTCGACGGTCAGCGCTGGTGAACTACCGGGGCTTCTCGGCTCTGTAGAATCGTTGATGGGGTCGATTGTCCGAGACGGCGACTTCGGCGTGAAGGTTTCGGACGAGCAGTGGGTGTTTGTTTATCGGATCGATAGCCAGGGCTTTTCGCAACGCCGGGTGGCGGGTCTATCGGAGAAACTTTGGGACTTCCAATTGCGCCACTTGGGTTTGAGCAACCTAAGCTTTAGCTGGGCTGCGGTGAACGTGAACGCCGAGCGGTTGCAGGATGCTGTTGCTGCGGCGATTGAACGGATGGAGAGTTCGCGTCGCGGGCCGAAGAAGCAGGGCTCGGCTCGGGCGCGGCTCGTCGTCAACGGTTAACGGTTACTTGCGGAGCTCGGCGTCAATGGCTTCGAGCTCGCGACCGGCTTCGGCCCATTTCCCTTGGGCGGCCAGCTGGCGGTAACGGTCCATTTTTTGGCGAACACTTTGCAGCTTTGCTTTGGGATCCATGGCTGTCGCTCTCTCCGGGGTTATTGGTTTGGCTTCCGAGGTTAGGGTCTCGGTAAGTCCGGAGGGTTTGGCCGCGGCAGCGGCGGCACCTAATTCGGCTAGGGCTTGTTCGTAGGTGTCGGTATAGATCAAACGATTGCCGACAGCGACGACGACCTTCTTCAACTGGGGCATGCGGGCTTGGTCAGCCTGGAGATAGAAGGGTTGGGCGAAGAAGAACTTGTTGTCGACGGGGAGGACGGTCATCTGCCCGCGGACGACGCGGGAACCCTGTTGGTTCCAAAGGGTCAGGTCTTTGGAGATGGTTTGGTCCTGGTTGATGCGGGACTCTATCTGCATGGGGCCGTAATAGAGCTGTTCTTTGGGTAATTCCAGGAAGACTAATTCGCCCAAATTGGTGCCGTCGCTGCGGCCGATCATCATTCCGATGAGGTTGTCCTTGCCTCTTGGAGTGAAGGGCAACATGAGGAGGAATTCCGGTTGGTCGGTGTTGTCTCCGGGGACGTCGGCGATGACGTAGGTGGGGGTCATGTTCGACTTGCCGGTGGAAGTGTCCTGGCCGACTCCTTCGCCGCTGGCTCGGCGGATGGGACTGCCGCCTTGTCGGTTGGCGATGTCCCACACGTCCACTTTGTTATAGAAGGCTTCGGCATCCTGCATGTGAAAGGCGAGATGGATTTCGGCCTGGATCCGGAATAACCATTCGGGGTAGCGGGCGTGTTCGCGTAGCTCGGCGGGCATTTTGGTGGCAGGTTGGAGGAGCTTGGGGTAGAGCTGTTGCCACGCGCGGATGATGGGGTCAGTATCGTCGAAAACGTAGAGATTGGTTTCTCCGGAGTAGGCATCAATGGTCGCTTTGACGGCGTTGCGGACGTAGTTGATGCGACCGGCCTGTGCGGTTCTGACGGGATGGGCGTAGGGGTGAGAGCTGGATGTTGTGTAGCCGTCGGCCATCCAAACGAGTCGCCCCTCTTTGGTAAGTACGAGGTAGGGGTCTTCGTCCCAGGTGAGAAAGCCGGCGAGGGTTTTGAGCCGGTCGCCGATCTTCCGGTGGATCATCATGCGGCTATCACTTTGGAGGGATCCGGTGAGGATGATATTGGGATCGGTGTAGGCGATGGTGGCGATGAGTCGCATGCCGAGGGAGCCGATGGGGAAACCGCCGGTGCCATCGTAGTGATTGTGCATGTTCTCGGAGCCGGAGGGGTAATTGAACTCGGGCTGGGCGGTTCGGACGAAGACGGGTTCGTGCTCGACCTCGCCGTAATAGATTTCGGGGCGAGTGAGTTTTAAGTCGGGGACGTTCACTTTTGGCGGGGCGTCCTGGATGATGAGGCTGGGAAGACCGTCGCCGGTGATTTTGTTGGCATCGGCGAGAACGATTCCGTAGCCGTGGGTGTAGACCAAGTGGAGGTTCGGCCAGCGGTTTTTGGCTTCACCGAGTTGCTGGATTTCGAGTTCTCGGGGGGTGAGCATGACCTGCTGGAGCTTGCCGTTGATTCTGTATCGATCGACGTCGGTATCGACGTAGGTATAGGGTCGGAGGGGTTGGATTTGGCTGACGGTATCGTGAAAGGCCTGCCAGTCCCAGAGGCGTACATTCTCGAGCAGGTGCCGGTGCTTGTTCGCATCGAGGGCGGTGTCGAGGTTGGCTTTGAAGAGCTTGGGTTTGGCGGAACCTTTGAGGCCGTAGGCTTCGCGGGTGGCGTCCATGTGGTACTGGATAAAAGGGCGTTGGAGGGTGAGTTCGTTGGGTCGGACGTAGACGGAGTTGACGATGCCGGGCAATAGGCTTTGCAGCGGGAGAACGATGAGCGCGCCGAGGGCGAGTTTGCCGCGTCCGACCGCGACGAGAGCGGCGGCACCGAGGGCGACTGCGACGACGAGCCAGTTTAGGGGGATGCGGACGTTGGCGGCGACGTAATCGACGCCGGTGAGGTAGGCGTGGTCTTCGAAGGCGAGATCGTAGCGGTTGAGGAAGAACTGTCCGGCGAGGGCGACGAGAGCGCAGGCGCCGAGTATGCGGGTGCCGGCCCCGCCGCCGTTGAGGTTTCTCCACTCGATTTCGAATTGGCCGTCGCCCATGGTGCGGAAGAGTGAGCCGGCGGCGGAGACTTGGCTGATAACGAAGTGGAGGATGGTGGCGACGATGAAGAGTGCTACGGCGAAGGAGGCGACCGATTCGTAGAAGGGGAGCTCGAAGAAGTAGAACTCGAGTGACTTGCCGAAGAAGGGGTCGGCGCCGCCGGTGGGGAGTGTTCGGGTGCTGGCGAGGTAGCGGGCGGTGTCCCAACTGGAGAAGAAGATGCCGGCGAGGACCCAGCCGACGACCAGGGCGACCAGGGTGGCTACTCGGGCGTAGAGCGGGTGACGGCCGAGGCCGGAGCTGGCGGCTTTCATGGCGCGGGCGACGACGGCCCAAAGGATGATGAAGGCGATGAGAGTGGCGGCAATGCGGGGGCCGGTTTGGTAATAGAACTGAGCCCACCATGCTTCGGTTTGGCCGACCTCCTGCCACCACTCGAAGTCGATGACGGTTTTGCAAATAGCGGAGGCGCTGAAGAGGAGAACGAGGAGGATGCCGATGACGGTACCTTTCCCCCAACCGCTTCGGCGGCGGCTGCCGCCGAAGCCTGCTTCGATATCAATGACAGGAGTAGACATAACTGTTCTGATCCCAGTGTAGGCCTTCTTGGCGCGGGAGGCAGGTTGGATTGGTTGCAAAGGCGTGGGGAGGGATGTTTTGCCGGGTGGTGGTGTGGTCGCGAGGGGGCGTTCGGCGAGGGCGGCGGGCTTGAGGTGGAGTGGGGTTGGTGCCGGGATCGCGGGTTGTTGGGAGAGGCGAGGTTGATGGGTCGAGCGGGTTGGAGAAACTGCGCGGCCAGAATGTGGTAGAGTTCCGCCGTGAGATTAATACTGGTGCTTTGGGCCGTATGCGTGTTGGCGCAAGATCATCAAAAAGGCTTTGCGGAGCTGAACGCGCGGCGGCTGCGGGCGGACTTGACGTTTCTGACGTCAGAGCCGCTGAAGGGGCGCTTGTCACTCGAACGCGGATCGGAGGTGGCGATTCATTGGATTGTCGCGGAGTTCACCAAAGCAGGTTTGCAGCCGGCGGCGAATGGTTCGTACTTGCAGCCGGTGCCGTTGATCGAGTTTCGGTCTGATCGGGAGAAGTCTGGGGTCACCATCTCGCGGAACGGAGTCAAAAAGACCTACCGGGCTCCGGAGGCAGCGGGATCGTTTCCAAAGAACGCGCGGATTCGGGGGGGAGTCGTCTTCGCCGGGTTTGGGGTCAGCGCTCCGGAATTGGGCTACGACGACTACGCGGGGCTGGACGTGAAAGGGAAGGTCGTCCTGGTGTTTGACCATGAGCCGCAGGAGGATAACGCTGCTTCCGTCTTTAGCGGGAAGGGGAATACGCGTTATGCGGGCACCTACGTGAAGTTGAAGAACGCTCAGCAGCATGGGGCGACGGCGGTGCTGTTGATGCCGGAGCCGAAGCGGAAACACCCTTCGAATGAAGAGCGGCAGGCACGGATTCCGGGTTCGGCGCAGCGGAGGTCGCGGTTGCCGCAACAGGCGCTGGCCGATGGGGAGATTCAGGTCCCACTCGTAAGTTTAAGCGAGGCGCTAGGTAAGGAGTTGGTGGCCTTGACTGGCCAAACGGCCGGGGAGATTCACGAGGGCATCGATCGGGATTTGAAGCCTCGGTCCAAGGTTCTGCCGGGCGTGGAGATTGATATTGAGATTGTGAATGCGGAGATGAAACGGGCGGAGAGTTATAACGTCGTGGGGCTGCTGGAGGGTACGGATCTGAAGCAGGAGACGATTGTGTTAAGCGGGCATTACGACCACGACGGGCCGGCGTTCAACTTGGGGGCGCTGTTTCCGGGGGCGGACGATAACGGGTCGGGGACGGTGGGGGTGGTGGCGTTGGCGCACGCGATGATGAAGGCGGGGGTGAAGCCCCGGCGGTCGATCCTGTTCGCGGTGTTTGCGGCGGAGGAGCGGGGGCTGTTGGGGAGTTACCATTACGCAAACCAGCCGTTGCGACCGTTGGCGGGGACGCGGGCGGTGATCAACTTCGACATGATCGGGCGGAATGAGACGGCGAGTACGCAGACAGATGGGTTGATTGAGATTGCGGCGGATACGTCGAATGAGATGAACTTGGTGGGGGCCTACTATAGCCCGGAGTATGCGCGGGTGGTGGAGCAGGCGAACCGGAAGGTGGGGCTGCGGCTGAGCAAGAAGTGGGACATGGAGCCGGCGCTGAATGTATTTTTTCGGAGCGATCAATACCCATTTGTGCTGAAAGATATTCCGGCGATGTGGTGGTTTACGGGGTTCCATCCGGATTATCACCAGGTGACGGATACGGTGGAACAGATTAACTTCGGGAAAATGGAGAAGATTCTGCGGCTGGCGTATTGGAGCGGTTTGAAGTTTGCGAATACTTCGACTCCGCCGCGGTTTGTTTCGGCGTCGAAGTAATGGACCGGGCTTATTCAGGCCAAGGGAACTGGACGGATTGGGGCTCGTCGGCGGAGCCGTCGAACTTACGAAGTTGGACGAAGATTCCAATGGCCGAGGCCTTGCTGTTCGTGACGTGGACGCGGAACTGGATGTTCCGCTGGTCGGAGTCACTGGGGTCAAAGCTGTAGCCCCATCGGAACCAGGGCTTGCCTTGGGCGCTGGCGGCGCGGGCCCGAAGAAGGCACCGGCGGATTGGTGGCCGGTGATGCGGACGCGCCAGTCGCCGATGGAGTCGGTCTTTTTTTGTTGGCGACGAAAACGGAGTCACCGTTCAAGATGGCGTCGTAGGCTTCGATGTAGCCGAGGGTCTCGTACCGTTAGGAATCCGCCGTGGCGGGTACTTCAATTAGTTGGTTGCTCCTGATTTACTCTTCAAAATGTCTCAGCAGACAGAGGCGGCGAAACTGGCGGCCGCGCTACAGTTGATTCGGGCGGCGGTGCCGCCGGTTCGGCTTCCGACTCGTTGGTCTCACCGCATCCAGCCGTCTATGGCCAGGGTGGTAAGGATCGGGGCGAGGGACCAGAGGATGCGGAATTCGTTGATGGCGCTCGCCGCTATGAGGTTGTAGAGCAGTTAGAGCCCGCTCAGGCATTCGGTTAGGGTAACGACCACGAAGTATTTCATCTTGCCCTTAAGGGCGTCGCGGGTGGCGCTATTCGATCATGAGAAGTCGAGAAATCATGTCGCGTGGCATGCCGACGGGCGGGACCTTCATCATCCGTGCCGCCGGCGCGTATATCGTTGGATAGGTTTAGGCACCGATGTTTGCCCGCGCGGCTAGGCCGAGCGCCACAAGCCCATGCTCGTCGGAGAGGCAGTGCAGTCGGGGCCGGTTGGTGGTGCAGTTTTGGCGAGCAGGGCGGGTCAATTCTTCTCTTCGCGAGCTTGAACGTGCCGCCCGCCCCAGTCGATGCCTTGGCGTCTCGTGTTGATGTGTTTTGGTTCAGCGTGAATATGAGGTTGAAAAACAGATGGAAGAGAGAAGCTTCCGGCCTGCGGGCGGGGATTTGTAAGGCATGGGGGTCTATCGATTCGATTCGGAGGGTGAGCGTCGCCGGAAGTCCAAAGGCGGAGGTCCGGTTGGATGGCAGTTCGTAACGTCGATCCGCTTTCCTCCGATTTCAGTTGATCCAATACAGATGCTGGGGCAGGGCTAAGCTTTGAGCTACGTTGATCGAAGCAGTCAGGTTGCCGCGGCACCGCTCATAAGGAAGAGGTTTGGGCTGACGAGCGCCGCATTGGGATTGCTTGCGGCGTTTGTCTGGGTGTGCGGATAGGTTGTGTTTCCGCGTTTTACACGGCTGGTGAGCCGAAACGCCGGCGTGGAGGAGCGTAGGTAAGTCCGCGTTTGGCGGGCTAGCGATGTCGGGGTTTGGATGAAGAGCGAGAACGGTTCGGTGGTTCTGGCCGTGGAATGTCGCGGCGCGGGGGAGCTTGCGGGTGGCGCGCTGGCGCAGCCGCGCATGGCCGTTTGGTTGCTGGGCTTGGCTTCACACCTGCGTTGGATGCAATGAAGACAGGCCCGGCCCTTTGGCGGGCTGGGTCTCGCCGCCGGATCCGATGCCCTCGCGGGGTCTGGGCAAGTTTTTCGCTATCGGAATGCGCGTCTGTTCGAAGGCAACCGGAGCTGCCGGAGTATTGTTATCAGCGAGAATCTGATCGACCGTCAACGGATGTCGCCCTCGGTATGAGGCTCAAAAATCCAGCGGGTCTATGACCGACGGGCGTCCAGTCCGAAGTCCCGCTGCACCGCTTCGTACCAGTCATCGTCGCCCAAAGCGTTCCAATCGACCCACTCCTCGTCAGTCATCGAGGCTCTCCAGCCGACAAAAGGCGCTGCATTCGGACCCGGCAAATGACGCAACTGCCAAGTGCCACTCTCAATTACGTGGCGGATGGCCGTCGCGGAGGCATCGGGCGAGACTGGGTCGGCCAGCACCGCCCGGAAAAAGGCGGAAAATCGCTCGACCTGGGGATAGATCGATTTCGGTCCGGTGCTGATATCGCGGGCCATCCGGGTATCCTGAACACCCGGCTCTATGAGAGCAACTCTGATGTTGAAGGGTTTCACTTCACCGGCGAGCGCTTCGCAGAAAGCCTCCAGTGCGAACTTGGAAGCGGAGTAGGCTCCAAGCGGGGAATTGGCAATTCTGCCTGCAATGGAGGAGACATTCACGATGCAGCCAGATTGGCGTTCCCGCATCTGCGGCAGCACCGCTTTGATACAACGTACCGCGCCGAAGCAATTTGTGTTCATCACGGCGATCATGGATGATAGCGGCAATTCCTCCACTGACCCATGGACTTCGATGCCGGCGTTGTTCACCAGCACGTCAATGGGTTCGGCGATGGACTGGAAGCAAGCATTCACTGATTCGTCAGAATCGACATCCAAAGGCAAGATTTTGATCGACAATTTCTCGCTTGCCGCAGTGTGCGCCAGTTGCGGTGCACGCTCGGGGTGCCTCATTGTCGCAAAAACGTGGTGCCCTGCCCGGGCGAGCTCGAGTGCAGTGGCAAAGCCGATTCCCGAACTACAGCCGGTCACAAGAATATTAGACATGTACGGTATAGTACCGATGGTCTTGCCAAATTGCAATTTCGAATTGCTTGAGGAAGTCGCGGAGTTCGTTCCAGGCCGCGCGGGAATCGACGGTGCTGTCGTTGTTGAAACGGAGGAAGCAGGGTCGGTGCGGGCTTTGTTCAAGACGGATTGGCGGACGTCCGGGGTGTTGCCGTTGATCGGGAGTTCGACGGCGGCTCGTTCGATGTCGCGAATGGCTGGGGTTTCGAGTTCGGCGGCGTGGACGGCCACGTGGCGCGTGGCGTAGCTTCTCACCTCCGGCGAGGGGTGTCTCGTGGTTTTTTCAGCGGCTGTCAACGCCGCAGGCGTGTCGAGTTCGAAGATGGCTTCTCCGTCGCGCCAGTCGCCGTCGAGGCGGAGCTTGCAGGATTCATTTGGCTTCGAGATCCTGGCGTTTCTCGGGGGCCATGAGGGGGATCCGCGTAAGATCGTAGCCGGTGCCTTCGTGCCACTTTTCGAAATTCATGACCATGATGGGATAGCGCGGCACCGGGGTAACCGTGCTGGACTTGGGGGATCTGGTTGCCGACGGCCAACTCGGCATCGAGGAGTTCTCGATGCCGAGTTGGCGGGTTGTCGTAGTCTCGTCGATTGGGAGCCGAGAGGTCTTCGAGTCGTATCGGGCGGGGTGCGTTAGCTGCCGTACGGGGAGACGCGGAGTTCGTTAACGACTTTTTTTGCGCCCTTGACTTTGAGGGTCAGTTTTTCGGCTTTGGCTTTGGCTTGGTCGGTACGGACGATTCCCTTCAGGGTGACGACTCCGTCCTTGACTTCGACTTCGAGGGCTCCGCCTTTGACGTCGGGGTCTCCGGCGAGACGGCGGCGGGTGGCGTCGTAGATCAGGTTGTCGGATTTTTCATCCGCACACAGGGGGGCTCCGATCGAGAGGCCTAAGCCCAGGATTGCAATCGCTAATTTATTCATCACGTTCTCCGGTCATTACTCTCCAATCTAGCTCATTCAGGAACTCGGGCTGGGTGCGCCAGTCAGGGCGGACCTTGACGAAGAGTTCGAGAAAGATTTTAGTGCTGAAGAACTGTTCCATTTCGAGGCGGGCGGCGGTGCCCACCTTTTTCAGCATGGCACCTTTTTCGCCGATAACGATGGTTTTTTGGCCTTGTCGTTCGACGTAGATGGTGGCGCTGATGCGGGTGAGTTTGGGTTTTTCTTCCCAGGTTTCGACGAGGACGGCGACGGCGTGGGGGACTTCCTGATGGGTTTCGGTGAGGATTTTCTCGCGGATCATTTCCGCCGCGAGAAAGCGGGAGGGCATTTGGGTGATGTGGTCGTCGGGGTAGATTTTGGAAGCACGGGGGAGGAGTTTGATGATCTCGTCGCGGACGCCTTCGACTCCGTCGCCGGAGTGGGCGCAGATGGGGAGGTAGGCGGCGAAGTTGTGTTTGGTGGGGAACTGTTCGAGCAGGGCGAGGACTTTGGTTTTGTCGTCGACGAGGTCGATTTTGTTGAGCACGAGGATGGCGGGGGCGCGGGATTTTCTGACGAGATCGAGGGCGCCTTCGACTTCGGTGGAGATGACGCGCTGGGCGTCGTGGACGAAGACGAGGACGTCGATGGAGTCGAGAGAGGCGCGGACGGAGCGCATCATTTTCTGGTTATAGGGGGTGTCTGACTTGTGGATCCCGGGGGTATCGACAAAGATGATTTGGGCGGTGGGGGTGGTGAGGACCCCGTCGAGCGCGGTCCGCGTGGTTTGCGGCTTGGAGCTAACGATCGCCAGTTTTTCGCCAACTAAGGCGTTCAAGAGCGTGGATTTACCGGCGTTGGGCAGTCCAATGATGGACGCGGTTCCGGCGCGAAATGCTAAGCGCCTAGGCATTCAATTCTTCTTCAAACTCCTCTTTCATGCGGGAGACACGGACGCGGTCTACACGTCGGTCGTTGGCGGCCAATACTTCCAATCGGATGCCGTCGCGTTCAGCACCTTCGCCCACGCGAGGGACGCGGCCGAGCCATTCGGCGACGAGACCGCCGACGGTGGTGGATTCGAACTCTTCGTCGGGGCGGTACTCGAGAAGGCCATTGAGATGGTCGACGTCGAAGGAGCCGGAGACGATCCAGGCGCCTTCGCCGTCGGGGGCGAGGTCCTGAGTGGGTTCGTGTTCATCGCGGATTTCGCCGAAGATTTCTTCGACGAGATCTTCCATGGTGGAGAGGCCGGCGGTGTTGCCGTACTCATCGATGACGACGGCGATGTGAGCGCCGTCGTGCTGCATTTCGCGCAGCAGGTCAGTGACCTTCTTCGATTCGGGGACTTTGCGGATGGGACGCATGAGTTCCCAGACGTGGGCGGACTGATGCTTTTCGTCCTGCATAAACATGTCGCGGACGTGGATGAAGCCGACGACATCGTCGATCGAACCGTCGAAGACGGGGATGCGGGAGTACTGTTCGTTGATGACGAGTTGGCGGAGTTCGTTGGCGGTGGCGCCCTTTTCGATGCCGACCATACGGGGGCGGGGCGTCATGACTTCTTTGACGGTTTTGTCGCCGAATTCGACGACGCTTTGGATTAGTTTGCGGTCTTCTTCCTCGATGAGCCCTTCTTCTTTACCGGCGTTGATGAGGGCCTCAATTTGTTCTTCGTGTTCGTCGGTTTGTTCGGCGGTGGCCCCGAGTTCGGTGAGGGCTTGGAGAAAGCGGAGGATGGCGATGATGGGGGCGGCGATCCAGATGAGGACCTTGACGAGGGGGAGGAAGGCGATGAGCCAGTGGGCGGCGGTTTTGCGGTAGAGGAGCTGGGGGATGATTTGGGAGCAGAGGAGGGATGCGGTGCAGGCGGCGATGCCGGCTTCAGCGAGGCCGTTCCAAAACTCTTTATGGCCCATGCCCATGAAGGCCATGGCGAAGACGCCGAGGAGTGCGATGAGGGAGTGTTTGACGAGTGAGAAGGTGAGGGCACCGGTTTCGAGTTTGAGGCCGAGGCGGTCTTCGTACTCCTCCTTAAAATGATTGAGGGCGGCGGATTCGCGGGAGCGGAGGCGGAGGGATTCGAGATAGAGGAGTTGAACGAAGCTGGTTAGGACGACGAGGCCGGCGAGGAGAGCGAGAGCGACGAAGAAGGCGAGGCTCACGGTTTGTTGGTCCGTTCAATCAGGCCGGCGGGCAGGCCGAGGTTTTTTCGCCATTTGGTTTCGAGTCGGCGCATGGCTCCGCGGTCGCCTTCGTGGTCGTGGCCGAGGAGATGGAGGAGGCCGTGGAGCATCAGGACTTCGACTTCGGTGGAGACGTCGTGGCCGAGGCTGGCGGCTTGTTCGAGGGCACGGTCGGCGGAGATGGCCATTTCGCCGAGTTCGGATTCGCCGGGGAAGCTGAGGACATCGGTGGGGTAATCGTGCTGGAGGAAGGCCAGATTAAGCCGGTGGAGTTCCTTGTCGTTCGCGATCAGAACGGTGAACGGCTGACCTGCGGAGAGTTCGGCCGTGAGGCGGGCGGCAAAAGCACGGAGACGGGGTTTGTCGAGCGCAATGGTCCGTTTGACGCCCTGGAATAAGATGCTGCTGGTACTACTGCCGTCAGATGACATATGAGTTGAAGAGGACTATACAGGAGGAATGGTTTCCGCGGCTTCGGCGGCGGAGGCGGCTTCGGTGAGTCGCAGAGCGAGTTGGCGGCCGATGCCGCTGGCTTCGTGGTGGCGCTCGTAAGCTTTTACGATGCGCTGGACAAGACTGTGACGAACGACGTCGCGTTCGTCAAAGCTGACGAAGCTGATGCCGGCGACGCCTTTGAGGATTTCGAGAGCTTCGATGAGGCCGCAACGTCGGCCGGGGGGGAGGTCGATTTGGGTGGCGTCGCCGGTGACGACCATTTTCGAGTTGAAGCCTTGGCGGGTGAGTACCATTTTCATCTGCTCGGGGGTGCAGTTTTGGGCTTCGTCGAGAATGATGAAGGCGTCGTTAAGGGTACGACCCCGCATGAAGGCGAGGGGGGCTACTTCGATGACTCCGCGTTCGATGAGCTTTTCCACCTTTTCGGCTTCGAGCATATCGTAGATTGCATCGTAGAGGGGGCGGAGGTAGGGATCGACCTTTTCTTTGAGGGTTCCGGGGAGGAAGCCGAGTTTTTCTCCGGCTTCGACGGCGGGGCGTGTCAAGATGATCCGGGAGACGCGCTTTGTGATGAGGGCGGAGACGGCCATGGCGACGGCAAGGTAAGTTTTGCCGGTGCCGGCGGGTCCGATGCCGAAAACGAGGTCATTGCGCTCGATTGCCTCGAGGTATCGACGTTGATTGATCGTCTTTGGGGCGAGAACCTTTTTGCCGAAGTTTCGTTGGCGGCCGCTGGCAACGAGGGCGCGGAGGGAGACGGTGGCATCTCCAGCGACAACGCGGAGGTAACTTGTTAGATCTTCGGGGCCGAAGGAATGTCCTTCCCGAAGCAGGTCAGAGTAATCGCTGAGGATTTGACCACAGCGCTCCACTCCGGGAGGATCCCCTTCGACTTCAAGGGAATCGGTCAACAAACGCGTACGAATCTTTAGTTCGGTTTCCAGTAGCCGAATGTTCTCGTCGCGAGTTCCGTAGAGGGTTTCGATGCCTCTATACAGTGGCACGCTTAGTTTCATGCGCGGGGGAACGACATCCCCTACAGTATCACTAACTCAGGAGCGTCGCGGTCCCGTAACGACCTTGATGTTTGGTGAGGCGATCGCGGAGTTCGCGTCGAGCGCGGAGGAGGCGAGACTTGGCTGCGGCTTCGGAGATGTCGAGTCGGTGGGCGACTTCCGTGAGGGGCAGGCGCATGGTCTCGCGGAGTAGGAGGGGTTTGCGGAGGAGGTGGGGGATGCGATTGACCTCGACACTGAGAATGGACGCTACTTCGTTGCGGCCATAACGCTGTTCGGGATTTTCGGTCGGATCGCGGAGTTCGAAGCGGGGCTGATTTTCGTCCGCGCCGGGGTCGTCGAGGTAGGTAAAGTTGGCGCGGCGGAGCTGACGGAGGCGCATGAGGCATTGGTTGACGACGATGCGCGAGAGCCAGGTGGAGAAGCGGGAGTTACCTTCGAAGCCGGCGAGGTGGAGGAACGCTTTGGTGTAGGCGTTCTGGACCTCGTCTTCGGCGTCTTCGTAATCGCGTAGGATCGAGCGGGCGAGTTTGATACAGGATTGATAGTGCCGGTTCACAAGATCGGTGAAAGCGGCTTGGTCGCCTTGTTGGGCGCTGCGGACGAGATCGGCGTCGGCGTCGACGATGGGCTCGTGTTTCGGAGCGGTTTCGAGGGCGGGGGAGACAGGGGAGAGCTCAGGCACGGGCAGTAGAGCGGGGATGAAGCTGTTTAGAACTGTAAGGGCGGTAGCCATTAATATTTCCTCTGGAACCAACCTAACAGTGGGAAAAGGGTATTCCTATACCCCACTGAACGTCATTTCAGTGTAGCGAAACGCGTTTACATGCTTTTCAATCGCGCTAAAATGAAGTCATGTCAGAAATCGAAAGTGGTGCGGACACAATTGGCCGCCTCTTGAGTTCGTACGAGATTGGGCGGAAGCTGAAGCAGCTGCGGATGCGCAAGAAGATTGCGCTGACGGAGTTGGGTCGGCATACGGGGCTGTCGGCGTCGATGATTTCGCAGTTGGAGAACGGGCGATTGGTACCGACGCTGCCGACGTTGGCACGGATTGCGATGGTGTTTGATGTCGGGATGGAATACTTCTTTGGGAGCAAGCGGAAGGAGGGGTTGTTTGAAGTGGTTCGGCAGGAGGAGCGGATGAGGTTTCCGAATCGGGCGGAGTCGGAGAAGCCGAACTTTTACTTTGAAGTATTGGCGTTTAAGGCGAATAATAAGCCGATGGAGGCGTTTTTGGCGGAGTTTCCGCAGGCCCGGGAGGGCGATGCGACGGCGCATGTGCATCCGGGGGCGGAGTTGATCTTTGTGATCGAGGGGTCGATGGCGGTGCAGTATCAAGAGGAGGAGCACATCTTAAACGCGGGGGATTCGTGTTACTTCGATTCGGCGGAGTTGCATTCGTATCGGGGTGTTTCGGAGACGTCGGCGCGGGCGCTCGTGATTTCGGCCCCGTCCATGCTTCGTTAGAACGGGCTTCGCTAGAACGGGCTTCGTTAGAACGGGCTGCGATAGCATGGGCTGGTGAGACTGATTGCGGCAGCGTTGATGTTGGTGACGGGCTTTTCGGCGGGTATGTCGGCGGCCGAGAAGTGGAATGTGTTTCGGAGCGAGCCGTTTGCGGTGTACTCAAACGGGAAGGATAAAGAGGCGCGGGAGGCGTTGGCGATGCTCGTGCAGGTGCAGCATACGCTGAGCGCGCAGTTTGGGAAAGAGTTGCCGCCGAGTTGGCCGGTAACGATTGTATTGGGTAAGGGCCTGGGGCAGCTGCGATTGGGACCGGGGGGGTATTGGGCGGGGTCGGTGGACGCGGGGGAGTTGGCGGGGCTGTTGATTCGGGAGAATACGCTGCCGTTTGACGAGGAGATTGAGCGGGGGGTGATAGCGTTGTTTTCGACGTTGGAGGTGGCGGGGCCGCGGGTGAAGGTGGGGGCTCCGGTGGCGATGCCGGACTTTGCGTGGGCACGGATGCACTATTTGTTCACCGACGATCGGTATAGCGGGAAGACGCGGGTGCTGCTGGCGAATTTGTCGAAGGGGGTAGACCCGACGGTGGCGTGGTCGAATTCGGTGGGGGTGAAGGAGGCGGTGATCAACGAAGAGGCGAAAGCGTATTTCGCGCGGGGACAGTTTGGGACGGCGAGTTTGAACGGGAAGCCGATTGATTTGAAACGGTGGCGGGGGGAGGAGTTAAACGCGGCGGAGACGGCGGAGTTGATGGGGCGGTGGGCGGGGGGGGAGCCGGTGTTAAAGGGTTTGACGATGGCGGAGTTGGAGGCCGCGGCGCAGAAGTGGCCGCGGTGGGCGGAGCCGCATGTGGAGATGGCGGGGCTGGAGACGGAAGAGGCTCGTAAGGCGCAGCGGTGGCGGTATGCGGCGGGGCTGGCGATGCGGGATGTGAGTTACTGGCAGAAGGCGGCTTCGGCGTTTGAGAAGGCGGAGTTGTTTGGTGAGGCGACGAAGTGCTTGGTGGCAGCGGAGAAGGCGGCTTCGACGAAGGTGGAGAGGGAGCGGCTGCACGGGGCGCGGTTAGCGGCGGCGAATCGGCGGGTGGATGCGGAGATGGCGGCGCAGAAGGCGGCGGAGGAGAGGGAGCGGGCGGAGATAGAGCGGCTGCGGCAGGAGGCGTTGAACCGGATTCGGATGGCGGAGGCGAAGGCGAACGACGGGAAGGCACCGGTGACGGGGAAGGTGGAGGAGTGGTGGGAGGGGCCGAAGGGGGAGGCCTCGGTGAGCGGGCGGCTGGAGCGGGTGGACTGCGTGGGGGGGACTTTGCGGCTGCAAGTGAGAGGGGAAGATAAGAGGCTGACAGGGTTGGTGGTGAAAGATTTGTCGCAGTTGACCCTAGAGGGGGCGCGCGAGATTCAGTTGACTTGCGGGGTGCAGAATCCGGTGCGGGTGGTGGTGGTAGAGTACTTTGGGAAGACGAAGGAAGTGACACGGGTGAAGTTTAATTGAAGATAGAAGCGCGTTGGGTGGCGGTGGCGATCTTTGTGTTGTCGTCGACGTTGAACTATTTGGATCGGCAGTTGTTTGCGGCGCTGGAGCCGGTGATCCGGAAGGAGTTTGCGTTGAGCTATGAGGGGTTTGGGTATTTGATTACGGCGTATGCGGTGATCTATGCGGTGGGGGCGACGGTGCTGGGATTGTCGCTGGACCGGATGGGATTGCGGGCGGGTTCGGCGTTGACGGTGGGGCTGTGGTCGATGGCGACGGTGGGGATGAGTTGGGTGGGGGGATTGGGGAGTTTGGTGGGATTTCGGATGCTGTTGGGATTTGCGCAGGGGGGAGGGATTCCGGCGACGGGAAAGGCGTTTGGTACTTTTTTGCCACCGGAGGAGCGGGCGTTTGGGACGGCGAGCAATCAGATTGGCATTTCGTTGGGGATGATTTTGGCGCCGTTGTGGATCAACTGGGCGACGCAGTATTTCGGTTGGCGGCAGGCTTTTTTAGGTCCTGGATTGCTGGGTTTTTTGTGGATTCCGTTGATGTGGATGGTGACTAAAGGGGCGCCGGAGCAGGTAGTGACACGGGTTCCAGAGGCGGTGGGGACGCTGCTGCGGAAGAAGGCGTATTGGGGTGTGTTGGCGGCGAACGGGTTGGGGATGACGGCGTATGCGTTGTGGAGTTCGTGGACGACGGCGTTTCTTGTGAAGACATGGGGGACGGTGGAGTGGGCTTGGCTGCCGCCGGTGTTCGCGGTGGGCGGCGGGTTGATGGGGGGGGGGCTGGCGTTTCGATGGATGAAGAATGGGATGGCGGCGGCGGCGGCACGGCGGCGGGCGGCGCTGGTGGGGGCGGTGGTGCTGGGGTTGGCGACGGCATCGGTGCCGCTGATGCCGAGTGCGGGGTGGGCGGCGGTGATGATAGGGGGTAGCTTTTTGGGTTCGTTAATTTTGAGCGTGAATGTGTACGCGTTGCCGCTGGATTTGTTCGGGGCGGGGCGGGCGGGGTTTGCGGTGGCGAGTTTGACCGCGGCGTATGCGGTGATGCAGGCGGTGAGTTCGCCGCTGGTGGGGCGGATGGTGGACCGGTATGGGTTTGATCCGGTGTGTTGGGTGACGGCGGGGTTGCCGTTGTTGGGTGTTCTAGTGCTGTATAGCACTTGCGAGTAAGAGATGGGACTGCGCGGACGGTTGCGGGAGTTGTTGGGTTATGAGGCGGAGGCGGTGATTGTGCACTTTGCTTCGGGGCCGGTGGAACGGGTGCGGGCGATGTACGAAGAGGTTCTGGCTTTAGAGCCGGAGCGGGAGCACTTGGTGGTTTCGCTGTATGAGCCGTTGGGGTTTGGGACTCCGATTGTTCTTCATGCTCCCTCGCTCGTCGAGTTGCGGATGCAGTTGGGGCCGCGACGGATTGGGTTGGCTCCCTTTTTGTTAGGGGATGACCCGTTGTGTTGGCTGGTGTTTCAGGCGGCTCCGCGCAAGATGTTGGCGTTTAATGAGCGGGGAGAGAGGCACCATTTGCGTTTGCGGACGGCGATTGCTTCGTCGCTGTTTTTCCGGGGGGTGGCGCTGGATCGGATTTGGTTGCGGCCTTGGTGGTGGCCTGGGGCTCGGGAGCGGAGCCGGGCTTCGGTGGAGTCGGTGACTTTGGCGGGGCGGGTGTTAGGAGCCAGGCCGCGGGTGGCGATTTTGTCTCCTTATTTTCCATGGCCGTTGGGGCATGGGGGGGCGGTGCGGATCTACTCGTTGCTGCGGGAGGCGGCGAAGGATTTCGACGTTTGGTTTTACTGTTTTGCGGAGCCGGGGAGCGGGGAGAACGCGGGGCCGGTGATGGAGTTGGTGCATGAGGCGGTGTTGTTCGAGATGCCTAGGTATCGGGAGCCGCGGTGGGCGAGTGTGTTGCCGCCGGAGGTGCGGGAGTACGAGAGCGCGGCGGTGCGGGCGCGGTTAGAGGCCGACCGGGAGAAGTGGTTGTTTTTGCAGGTGGAGTATACGTATTTGGGGCAGTATGCGGGGGACGTGCTGGTGGAGCACGATGTGACGTTTGATTTGTATGAGCAGTTGGGGGCGCGTTGGAGCGCTTGGCGGTGGCGACGGTTTGAGCGGGCGGCGGTGGGGCGGTTTCGGCGGGTGATGGCGATGGCGGAGAAGGACGCGGCGTTGTTGGGGGACGCACGGGTAAGGGTATTGCCGAACGGGGTGGATTTAGAGCGTTTTCGGGCGGTGCCGGAGAGGGCGGGTAAGCGGGTGCTGTTTGTGGGTTCGTTTCGGCATTTTCCGAACGTGAGCGCGTTTCGGTTTTTGTGGGAGGAGGTTTGGCCGCTTGTGCAGGGGGCGGAGCCGGAGGCGGAGTTGACGGTGATTGCGGGGCTGCGGCCGGAGCTTTATGCGGCGATCCCTGAGGGGTTGGATTTTCATGGGTTTGTGGCCGATGTCGTGCCGTTTTATGAAGCCGCGAATTTAGTGTTGTCTCCGACGTTGGTTTCGGCGGGGACGAATTTGAAAGTACTGGAGGCGATGGCGATGCGGCGGGCGGTGGTGGCGACGGGGTGCGGCTGCGATGGATTGGGGTTGCGGCATGGGGAGAGCGTGTGGGTGGGGGAAGGGGCGGCGGGGTTGGCGGAGGGGATTGTGACGCTGCTGCGGGATGGGGCGAGGCGGGAGGCGATGGCGCGGCGGGCGGAGGCAATTGCTATAGAGCAGTTTGGATGGGAGGCGATTGGGCGGGAGCAGAAGAGGATATGGGAGGAGTTGCTGTGATGGTGCGGAGGGGAAGGGCGGAGGAGGTGCCGGCGGAGTGGGAGGGGTATGAATTGTGGGTGGTGGAGTTGGCCGGGGCGGTGCGGGGTTGGGCGGCGGTGCGGAGCCTGGGAGGGGGTGAGAGCGAGTTGTTGCAGGTGGAGGTGGAGGCGGGATATCGGCGGCGGGGGTTGGCGAGGCGATTGTTAGAGGCGGCGCTCGAGGGGACGGTGTTTTTGGAGGTGCGGGCGGGGAATGCGGGGGCGATAGCGCTGTATGGCACGGTGGGGTTTGTCGAGGTGGGGCGGCGAAAGGGGTACTACGCGGGGCCGGTGGAGGATGCGCTTGTGATGGAGAAAAAAAAGGTGTAGGTTGCGGTTACCTGTTTTTATCAAAAGGAGGAACCGAGTTCATGGAGTTAGTGAACGAGGACGAATTGAGAGCGCAACTGATGGCGACGAGCGAGGAGTTTCGACTACTGGCTCAGAAGCACGCGGAGTTGGACCGTCGTGTTACCGCCTTAGAGGGATGGGAGCATCTTTCAGAAAGCGATCAGATCGAGGAGGTTCGGCTGAAGAAGCTGAAGCTCTCCGTGAAGGACCTGATGAATGAGAAGCTGCACGGGGTGTTGACTTCGTAGAGCGGAGCTAGCCTTTGGGCGGGGCGGGAAGCGCGCAGGTTTGATCGCCGAAGCGATGGCGGTTGCGAGCGACCCAGCGGTAGACCGCTTCGCCTATGGGGTTGGATAGAGGGGTGAGGAAGAGCAGGAAGGCGACGACGGCGGGCCGGGGGGCGAGGACGACGGCGGCAAGGGCGGCGTACCAGAAGACCGGGAACCAGACGACCATGGCTCGCCAGGCGCTGTAACCTTGGCGGATGGTGGAGCCGGAGACGGAGTACATCGCGTCTTTGAGGAGTTCGCGGGAGAGGCCCCAGCGGTCGCCGATGTTGGTTTGCTGGGGGACCCAGTGGAGGATGCCGTCTCTGTCGAAGCGTTGCATCCAGCCTTTGGTTTGGGCGCAGAAGCCGCATTCGCCGTCCCAGATGACGGTGACGGGGCTGGGGGGCCATTCGACGAAGGCGAGGAGGGCGATTTGGGAGGCGAAGAAGAAGAGGTTGAACGTGTCGCCGGTGAACACGAGTAGGCCGCATTGGAAGAGGGCGGAGAGCCAGATGGCGGGCCAGGCGAAGCGGCGGCGGAGCATGAGGGGGACGAGGGCGAGTTCGAGGGCGACGGTGGACCAGCAGATGATTTGTGGGAGGGACGGGAGATGGGGGGCGGCCCAGAGATAGAGGGGGTTTGCGAGGCGGGCGCCGGCCCAGTTGTGGAAGAACTGGCCGGAGTGCCAGTCGGGGTCAAGGGCTTTGTTGAGTCCGGCGCCGAAGTAGAGGAGGGCGAACTGCCAGCGGATGAGGCGGAGGTCGCCGCAGGCGGCGAGGACGAGGAGGAGTCCGGTGAAGGTTTTGTTGTTGCCGTAGTAGGCGCGGGAGCTGAGGACGGCGAGGAGGAGGGCGGAGCCGGTGACGAGGGCGGCGAGACGGAGGCGGCGGGTGAAGAGGATGGCGAGGGAGCCGAGGACGAGGACGGTTTGGATGGTCCTTTGGAAGAGCACCGGGGGGAGTTCATCGAGGCCGGGGAGGAAGGGGAGAAAGGGTGTTTGGATTTGGCGAGGGTGCCAGGTGAAGAGGATGGTGAGGGCGAGAAGACGGCACAGGAGGACGGTCTGCGGTGGCAGTTCGAGGCCGGTGAGGCGGAAGGGTTGGGTTAGGGGTTGGGGTAGTGCCATGTGAGTTGACGGCCGCCGTTAATGCTATATAGCACGGTGATGCGGCTGCGGCCGGCGGGTTCGAGTTTGTTTTCGGTCCGTTCGATGAGGTCGAAGAGGTGATGAGCGCTGCGGTTGTCGACGCCGGCGGCGGGGCGGCGGTAGCGCTGTTGGATTTGGAATTCGGTGAGGCCTTCGTCGCCGATGTAGACCTCAATGAGGTATTTGGTTTGTTGGTCGAAGGGGGCCCAGCAGAAGTAGCGTAGGGGGGTGAAGCGGGCGTACACGATGGCGCCGCATTGAGCGGCGAGGAGGGCGCAACCCATTGAAAAGCCCAGCGCGAAGCCAGCCTTACCGGCCAAAGCGTTGCTCCTGCCAGGGGTCGCCGTGCATGTGATAGCCGTTGCGTTCCCAGAAGCCGGCGCGGTCGGCGGGGAGGAATTCGAGGGAGCGGAGCCATTTGGCGGATTTCCAGGCGTAGAGTTGGGGGACGATGAGGCGGGCGGGGGCACCGTGTTCGAGAGAGAGAGGGAGGCCGTCGTGAGTGAGGGCGACGAGTGCGTCTTCGGCGAGGAACTCGGCGAGGGGGAGGTTGGTGGTCCAGGAGCCATCGAAGCCGTGGGCGAGGACGTGGGTGCAATCGGGTTTGATGCCGCCGGCGAGTTCGACGAGGTGGCGGGTGGAGACGCCTTCCCAAAGATTATCGAGGCGGGACCAGCGGGTGACGCAGTGGAAATCGGCTTGGACCTTAATGCGGGGGAGGGCGGCGAACTGTAGGGAGGAGAGGGTTCGTTCGTCGTTGACGAGGCCGTGGAGAGAGAGGGTCCAGGAGACGGGATCGAGGGAGGGGGGGCCGAAGGCATCGAGGACGGGCCATTTGACGGTACGGGACTGACCGGGGGGGATGCGGTTGGGGCGTCGAGTATCGGGAGATATGATGACTTCGTCTGGCATTAGAACTTCGTCTGGCGCTGTTACTATAATGGCGAAAAATGGGGAGAGGATTGCGACGGAGTGGGCACTTCGATGGTACATGAGGGAAATGATTGCGATTTTGTGGGTGAGTGTGGCGCTGGCCGGGGGGATCGGCGGGCGGGCGGAGTACGTGGGGGGGACGATTGGGACGTTCAAGGACAAGACAGACGGGCGGATATTGACGAGCGATGCGGTGGAGTTTGTTTTTTCGACGAAGGGCCAGGCGGTGAAGGTGCCGTTTGAGCGGATTAATCAGATTGAATATGGGCAGAAGGTGGAGCGGCGGTACCTGTCGGCGGTGTTCCTTTCGCCTTTGTTTTTGCTGGCGAAGAGCCGGAAGCATTTTTTGACCTTGGGTTATGAAGATGCAGCGGGGAAGCAGCAGGCGATGATTTTTCAGGTGTCGAAGGGGGACGTGCGGTCGGTGCTGGTGGGGCTGGAAGCGCGGACGGGGCGGAAGGTGGCTTTTCAGGATGAAGAGGCGCGGAAGGCGGGGAAGGGATGAGATTCGCGCTGTTTTTTTTGGCGGTGACGTTGGGGGCGGAGGGGTTGGAGACGGTGAAGCGGATCCACGTGGAGAAGCTGAGTGGGGGGGAGACGGCGGGTCATATGCGGGACATGATGATTACGGCGATTCAGGCGTCGAAGGTGTTTGCGTTGACAGAGAATCCGGAGCGGGCGGATGCGATCCTGCGGGGGTCGGCGGAGGATTTGATTTTCACGGATACGTTTCAGACGAGCGAAGGGATTACGGCGCGGACGAGTTTAGGGACTGGGGGTTCGAGCAATCGAGGGCTGTTGGGGCGGGGGATTGGAGCGCAGGTGGGGGACAATGAGGCGCAGCGGATTCAGGAGCGGAAGCACGAGGCGACGGCGTCGGTGCGGTTGGTGACCAAGGACGGGGACGTGATTTGGTCGACGACGCAGGAGAGCTACGGGGGGAAATTTAAGGGGGCGGCGGCGGATGTGGCGGAGAAGGTGGCGAAGCGGCTGAGCGAGGATTTCGGGAAGGCTAAAGAAGCACCCGGACCAGCTTCCGCTGGGAGGTAGCGCCCGAGAGGAGTTCGACGGCGGCGGTGGGGACTTTGTAGTGGGCAGCGAGGAAGGTGATTAAGGCGGCGTTGGCTTTGCCGTTTTCGGGGAGGGCCTTGAGCTTGATTTTGATGGTGCCGTCGGCCATTTCACCGGCGAACTCAGTGCGCGGGCAGCGGGGGATTACTTTGAGTTTAAGGTCCATGACCAGACCTCGCCGACGCGGAGAGTGACCGGGGAATTGGGGGCGGAGGAGAAGAACGACTCGGCGGGGAGCATGTTGGATTGGAGGAAGAAGGTTTTTGTGATGGCGGGGATTTCGCAGGTGCCGAGTTGTTTGGCTCTTTCGGCGGCGAGGCATTGGATGGCTAGTTCGGCGACTTCGTGTTGGGTGGTTCCGGGGGGGAGTTCGATGGTGGTACGGACCCAGCCGTCGCGATCGATGGCGGCGTCGGGGACGCCGAAGTGGGAGGTGAACCAGCGGGATTGGCCTTTTAGGCGGACCATGGCGGCGACGCGGGATCGGTAGTTTTTGACGGCGAATTCGAGGAAGAGATAGTTTCGGGGGTCGGAGATGTCTTCGCCTCGCTCGACGCCGTAGGGGCGGAGTTTATTCTCGCGGAGGAGTTCCTTGCTCATGGCTTGCCATGTGAAGGGGGCTTGGTCCATGACGGATTCGCGGGAGGCGGTGGCCAGATCGACTTTGACGGCGGCGGGTTGGTAGCGGACGGCGGAGGGGCCTTCGCCAGCGACCATATTGTTGTCGGTGACGGGGATGAGCAGGGGGTGATCGTTTTCGTAGGGGCCGGTGAAGAGAATTTCTTTGTGGCCGCGGGCTTGGATGATGGCTTTTTCGCGGGTGCCGTCGGGGCGGAGGAAGACTCGGTAGACGAACTCGATGTCGGTCGAGCGGCCCCAGCGGGCCATGAGAAAGCGGGTGGAGGTGCCACCGTCTTCGTTTGAGAAGATGACGGAGTATGCGAGGACTTTTTGGCCGTTTTCGGTCAACTGTTCGGCGTAGGTGAGGAGGGGGATGTCGGTGAATTTGCCGATGGCGTTTTTGCGTTCGTAGAGGACTGGGGCGTGGAGGTGGACGGGGTCGGTGGTGGGGGTGAGGGTGATGGTGGAATGGGGGAGGGTTAGTTCGTGGCGGCCGGCGGGGAGGCGGCCGAGGAAGACGGTTTGGCGGGAGGCGACGAGGGGGAGTTGGAGTTTGGGTTGACCGTTGAGGAGGAGGTCGGCGATGCGGGGTTGGGTTTGCCAGTCGGAGATGGGGGTGGCGATTTCGGCGATGACTTCGGCGGGTTTATCGAGTTGAATGACCGCGGCGGTGAGGGGGAGGAGGAGCAGAAGGAGCATGGCGGAGAGGCGGGCTACCAGTTTGATGAGTTCGGGGGTATGGACGGGCTTGGCGAGGACGGCGTCCACGTCGGGGTGGGGTACGAGGTCAGCGGTCCAGCCGGAGAGGACGACGATGCGGGGGGAGGGGACGAGGGCTCGGAGTTCGGCGATGAGGGCGAGGCCATCGGCGGAGCGGGGGAGGCGGAGGTCCATGACGACGAGGGCTGGCTGATGAAGGCGAGCGAGATGGAGGGCTTCGGCGCAGGAGGGGGCCCCGAAGACTTCGTGGCCGGCCTGGGAGAGGATGAGCGAGCGGATTTCGAGCTGATCCGGATCGTCTTCGACGAGGAGGAGAGTGGGCATGATGTTATTGAAATTCGATTTGGGCGATGACGAGTTGGGGGAGGCGTTGGTTCCAAGCGGGGGGGAGTTGGTCGAAGGGGAGGCGGAAGGATTTGGTTTCGCCGGGAGAGAGGCCGCCTTTGTTGGGTCGGACGATGGCGACGCGTTCGCGGGAGAGGGGCTGGCCGTAGGGGTCGGAGAAGATGCAGGTGAGCTCGACGAGCTTGACCTTGCGATCCCCTTTATTGGAGATTTTTCCGTTGATTTCGACGATGCGATGGGAGACGAAGCTGTCGGTGGCTTTCATGTCGACTTCGGCGAGGTCGAGGTTGCGGACGTACTGTTTGGCTTCGGCGGCGATAGGGGCGAGGCCGGCGTCAGACTTGGGGCGGGTGGCTAGCCAGTAGGCGGCTCCGCCGAAGACGAGCAGGATGGCGGCGACGATTTTGATCATTCGGCACCGCTGATGGTCATGCCCCCGATGGCGAGCGTGGGGGCGGAGGTGGAGCCGCGGAATTCGAGGTCGTTGCCGAGGTGGAGGATATTCTCGAGCATCTGGCTTAGGTTACCAGCAATGGTGATTTCGGCAACGGGGAAGGTCAGTTTGCCGTTTTCGATCCAGAGGCCGGAGGCTCCGCGGGAGTAATCGCCGGTGACGGTGTTGACGCCTTGGCCGATGAGTTCGGTGACGTAGAGGCCGGTGCCGACCGAGCGGATGATCTCTTCGGGGGTCATGGAGCCGGCTTCGAGATAGAGGTTGCCATGGCCGGTGCCGGGGCTGCCGGTGAGGCCGCGGGAGGCGTTGCCGGTGGTTTTGAGGCCGAGCTTACGGGCGGTGTAAGTGTGGAGGAGGTACGTCTTGAGGATGCCTTTTTCGATGACGAGATGGCGGCGGCCGGGGACGCCTTCGTCGTCGAAGGGGGAGGAGCCGAAGAGGCCGGGGAGGTTGGGATCGTCGACGAGGGTGACGGAGGGATGGGCGACGAGCTGGTTGATTTTATCGAGGAGAAAGGAGCTTTTGCGGTAGATGGCGTCGCCGGTGACGGCGGAAAAGACATGACCGACGAGGGAGCGGGCGACGCGGGGTTCAAAGACGATGGTGGCTTGCTGGGTGGGGACTTTGCGAGCCCCGAGGCGACGGAGCACGCGTTCGGCGGCGAGGCGGCCGACGAGTTCGGGGGCTTCGAGGTGGGAGTGGTCGCGACCGATGGAGTACCAGTAATCGCGCTCCATGCGGTCGTCCGATTTGGCGACGGGGACGGCGGAGAGGGAGCAACTTGACGAGCGGTAGCTGCCGAGGAAGCCGCGGGAGTTGGCGAAGACGCGGGTGCCGGAGTGGGAGTCGAACGATGCACCGTCGGAGTTGGTGATGCGGGAATCGACGGCGAGGGCGGCGGCTTCGGCGCGCTTGGCGATTTCGATTTTTTGGGCAGTGGAGAGGGTGTCGGGGGAGTAGAGGCCGAGGTTGGCTTCGTGCTGGCCGAGTTCGGAGGGGTCAGGGAGGCCTGCGTAGGGATCGGCTTCGGTGATGCGGGCGATATCGATGGCGCTGGCGACCATCTGGGAGATGCCGTCTGGTGTGAGGTCGGAGGTGTAGGAGGAGCCTTGTTTTTGGCCGAGGAGGACTCGGATACCGGCGCCGCAGGAGTCGGCTTCCTTGATTTTTTCGACTTCGCCGAGGCGGACGGAGACGGAGAATTCGCTGCCGTCGGAGAGGGTGCATTCGGCGTCGGTGGCGCCGCCGGCGAGAGCCTGTTGGACGGCGTCGGCGGCGATGGAGCGGAGTTCGAGTTCGGTCATTAGCGGGCGGTGCCTCCGACGGTCATTTTGTCGATGCGGACGGTGGGGATGCCGACGCCGACAGGGACGCTTTGGCCTTCTTTGCCGCAGATGCCGATGCCTTGGTCGAGCTTGAGATCGTTGCCGACCATGGAGATGTATTGAAGCGCCTCGGGGCCGTTGCCGATGAGGGTGGCGCCGCGGACGGGGCGGGTGAGTTTGCCGTTTTCGATGAGGTAGCTTTCCGAAGCCGAGAAGACGAAGTTGCCGGAGGTGATGTCGACCTGGCCACCGCCGAAGTTGGCGCAGTAGATGCCTTTTGGGACGCTGCGGATGATTTCTTCGGGATCGGAGGAGCCGGCGAGCATGAAGGTGTTGGTCATGCGGGGCATGGGGATGTGTTGGTAGTTTTCTCGGCGGCCGGAGCCGGTGGATTGGGAGCCGGTGAGGCGAGCCGAGAGATGGTCGGTGAGGTAGCCGCGGAGGATGCCGTTTTCGATGAGGATATTTTGGCGGGTGGGGTTGGCTTCGTCGTCTACGTTGAGGGAGCCGCGGCGGCTATCGATGGTGCCATCGTCGATGACGGTGCAGAGTTCCGAGGCGACTTTTTGGCCGATGCGGCCGGAGAATGCGGAGGTGCCTTTGCGGGTGAAGTCGGCTTCGAGGCCATGGCCGACGGCTTCATGGAGGAGGACGCCGGGCCAGCCGGGGCCGAGGACGACGACGGATTCGCCGGCGGGGGCTTCGACGGCGCTGAGTTGAACGATGGCTTGGCGGACAGCTTCGAGGGCGTAGGCTTCGGGGGAGTTTGCGCCGGTGAAAAAATCGAGGCCGACGCGGCCACCGCCGCCGGAGTAGCCTTGCTGAGGCGTTCCTTCGCCTTCGCGGGCGAGGACGCTGACGTTGAGGCGGGCCATGGGTTGGCGGTCGAAGCTGAGCTTGCCGTCGGAGGTGGCGACGAGGACGTGGCGGAGGGAGTCGGCGTAGGATGCTTGTACTTGAATGACGCGGGGTTCTTTCAAGCGGGCGGCGGCATCGGCGCGTTTGACGAAGAGGACGCGTTCTTCGAGGGGTTGATCGATGGGGGCGTTGAGGACGGGGTATAGGTCGTGTTGGAGGGAGGGGGTGAGGCCGACGGTATCGACTTTGGAGGGGGAGTCGGCGATGCAGGCGGCGGTGGCGGCGGCTTTGAGGATTTTGGCCGGGCTGAGGTCGTCGGAGTAGGCGTAGCCGGTGCGTTCACCGCTGATGACGCGGACGCCGACGCCGAGGGAGACGCCCTGGGTGGCGGATTTGACGATGGATTCGTCGATGGAGATGGAGGAGGTGGCGAGGTATTCGAAGTAGAGGTCCGCGTAGTCGGCACCGCGGGAGAGTGCTTCGCCGAGGTAGCGATCGAGGTCGCGTTCAGAGATACCGAATTTTTGCCCGAAGAACGAGCTAGAGAGGCCCATGCTTCTAGGGTAACGTCATATCTCCCTACGGCGTTAGGACTCCATGGCGTTGACGCGGGTGGCGACGAGGAGTTGGAGGTCGGTCATGTTGAGGGTGACGCGTTCTTTTTGACGGGGGGCGAGTTGTTCGTGGAACTCTTCGAGGGCGTTGGGGGAGGGGG
>Ga0209086_10000261_pt1 | contig 46012 bp, 40 predicted proteins | sample M_130207_XF_Meta_FD_187312 | JGI IMG/M metagenome (GOLD analysis project Ga0209086, IMG submission 187312) | Freshwater microbial communities from Lake Montjoie, Canada to study carbon cycling - M_130207_XF_MetaG (SPAdes) (version 2) | ecosystem: Environmental > Aquatic > Freshwater > Lake... | reverse complement strand
CTTCGGCACTCTCGAAAATCGACCCTACTTTGTTCGCCCAAAATGACCCAGCGCCCGCCCGAAGGCGGGGATGATAACGCCATTCCCTGCTACGCCTTGGCGGCTGCGGCACGGTGGCTGTGGTGGGTAAGTTTTGCAGAGCGTAAGTGGGTCAATTCTGGGGCACGCCGAGGCGACAAAGGCATGGCGAGAAGGTGGACACGGCTTCGGGGCCGCCGCCGGCAGGTGCGTCGCCGCGCGAGGTAATGGTGCACAAGCTGGGGACTGAGGCGGGACGGTCGATTTATAAAACGCGGAAGGCGATAGTGGAACCGGTCTTTAAGTCAGATCAAGGAGCGGCGAGGATTCCGTCGGTTTAGCTTCCGGGGAGTGGGCAATGTGGGCCTAGTGGTGTGCTTCAAACAGACTGACCGTTATTGAGCACGGCCCGTGCTCGCATGACTTTGGCGAGAATGTCTTGGGCTTTGGCGGCCCAGATAAAGGGTTTTGGTGCCACGTTGTGGTGGTCGGCATAATCATCGAGCGCTTGAAGCAGCTCGAGCACGCTCCGGAACACCCCTCGCCGCAACCGGTTCTCGGTGAGGTCCCGAAAGAACCGTTTGACCATGTTTAGCCACAAGGCGCTCGTGGGAGTGAAGGTAACGTGGAAACGTGGATGCCGCGCCAGCCACCGCTGAACCTTTGCATGTTTGTGTGTTGCGTAGTTGTCGGCGATCAAATAGATCTGCAGATGCACGGGAATCGCCACATCGATCAACCGCAAGAACTTCAGCCACTCCTGGTGGCGATGTTGTTGCTGGCAGAGGCTGATGACCTTGCCCGAGGCCGCATCCATCGCAGCGAACATCGTCGTCGTCCCGTGCCTTTTGTAGTCGTGGGTCATGGTCTCGGCCCGTCCCCGTTTCAGGGGTAGACGAGGATGGGTCCGGTCCGGGGCTTGCACTTGGTTCTTCTCGTCGACGCAAAGCACGATTGCGTGCTCGGGAGGGCTGAGATAAAGCCCCACAACCGCCTCGAGCTTTTCGGCGGAATGAGGATCATTGCTGACCTTGAATGGGGCTTGAGTCCGTGGGCCCGCTAGATTCAAAGAACGCTGGTATCGCTGATCCCGACCTCGTTCGCCATGCTGCGAGTGCTCCAGTGCGTGGCGTGGACGGGCTTTTCGAGGGTGGTCAGCCGCACCACTTCGGCGACTGTGTCGGGGGCTATCGATGGCAAACGTCCCGGGCCTGGAGCCTCCTTCTCCAAGCCGGGAAGGCCTTTTGCGAGAAAGCGCCAACACCAGCGGGCGGCCTTTTGTACGGAAATGGAGAGCGTTTCGGCGATCTCCAGGTTCTGCTATCCGTTTGCTGCGAGTAAGATCACGTGAGCCCGCTCCGCTAGGCGCACTTCAGTCTTACGACCGCTTGCCCACGCCTCCAGCGCCGTTCGTTGTTCGGCGGAAAGTTCGACTGGCGGAGCAACACGCATAAATATCGAGCACCTCAATGGTAGAGAGGCCAAAATCGCCATACTGGTTATCATTACCGAAGCACTGCACTAGAGTGGAAGCTGATTTGCCTCACCGGGAACCTGTTGAAGCTCTTCCGTTCGGGATGGTCGCCGCAAACGGTCTGGGCGAGTTAGAAACGAACGTCGCCGGACCGTCAGCGGCGATTTTGACACGAACAAGAGCGGGTGATCGGCTCAAAAGGAGAACCGACGGCATCCGTTTTGATAAGCTGCTTATCGAGATGGACTCCGCACCCCAAGCGAACGGAATCTCCCTGTAAAACAATCACGAGTGGTGCCAGCCGGGGGGCCCGCCTGGTGGCAGAGTAGGGCGGAAGGGCTTATTTGGGACAGACGCCTAGAAACCCCGCTCCGGCTGGATTTCTCCGCCGCCCTCTCCAACTGACTCGCCCCCTTTTAGGCCGCCGCTACCGCCACCCCGGCATCCAGCCCCGGAATCATCGCCGTCAACACGTCCTCCACGCGCTCGACAAACAAGAAAGTCAACTCGTTCCGCACCGCTTCCGGTACCTCCCGCAGATCTTTCTCATTCTCCGCCGGCAGAATCACGCGCTTCATCCCGGCCCGCCGCGCCGCCAACACCTTCTCCTTCACCCCGCCAATCGGCAACACCAACCCGGTCAAAGTAATCTCGCCCGTCATCGCCGTATCCGACCGCACCGGCAGCTTCGTATACGCCGAAGTCATAGCCGTCGCCGCCGCAATCCCCGCCGAAGGCCCGTCTTTCGGAATCGCCCCCGCCGGCACATGCACGTGCAACCCATACTTCTTAAACGCATCCGGCGGAATGCCCAACTCCTCGGCGTGCGACCAGATGTAACTCTGCGCCGTCCGCATCGATTCCTGCATCACCTCGCCTAACTGCCCGGTAATTGTCATCCCCTTGCCTTCCGGCAAAGTCGTCGCTTCCAGATACAGCACATCGCCACCGGCCTCGGTCCAAGCCAAACCAGTTACTACACCGGCCGGCAGCTCCTTCCGGAACTTCTCAGGCGACACGCTTTCGGACCCCAGGAACTCGTAAAGGTGCTCCGGCTCAACAGTAACTACCGTATGCGTCCCCTCCACAATCTTCAACGCCAACTTCCGAATCACCTTGCCGATCGTCCGCTCCAGACGCCGCAATCCGGCCTCCCGCGTATAACCGCTGATAATCCGCCGCAGCGCTGCCTCGCTGATGACACACTGCTCTTCGCTCACGCCCGCTTCCTTCAATTGCCGCGGAATGAGAAACCGGCGCGAGATATGCGCCTTCTCCTCTTCCGAGTAACCGCTCAACCGCAAAATTTCCATGCGATCCAGTAACGGCCGCGGAATCGTGTCGAGCGAGTTAGCCGTCGTAATAAACATGACTTTCGACAAGTCAAAATCCAAGTCCAGATAGTTATCCCGAAACGTTTTATTCTGCTCCGGATCCAACACTTCCAGCAGCGCAGAAGTCGGGTCACCCCGGAAGTCCCGGCCGACCTTATCCACTTCATCCAACAAAATCACCGGATTCTTCGATCCTGCCCGGCGAATCGCCTGCACAAGCCGCCCCGCCATCGCCCCAATATAGGTCCGCCGATGCCCGCGCAACTCTGCCTCATCATGCATCCCGCCCAGGCTCATCCGTTCAAACTTTCGGCCCAGCGCCCGCGCAATCGATTGTCCCAGCGAAGTTTTGCCCACTCCGGGAGGCCCCACCAGACAAAGAATCGGCGCCTTCGCCTCCGGATTCAACTTCAGCACACTCAAGTGCTCCAGAATCCGCTCCTTCACATCTTTCAACTCGAAATGGTCTTCCTCCAGAATCGCCCGAGCATTCGCAATGTCCAGGTTGTCCTCGGTCGTCTTGTTCCACGGCAGATCGAGCACATACTCAATCCACCCCCGCGTTACCTGGTGATCCGGCGAATTTGCATTCGTCCGCTCCAACTTCTTCAGCTCCCGGTCAACCTCTTTCTTGGCCTGCTCCGGCAAGGTGATCTTCGCCAGTTGATCGCGCAACTGCTGAATCTCGTTGCCCTCTTCGCCCTCGCCCAACTCCTGATGAATCGCCTTCATCTGCTGGCGCAACATATACTCCCGCTGCTCCTTCGACATCTCACTGCGCGCTTCACTCGTGATCTTCGAACGCAACTCCAGTACCTGCACCTCGTGCCACAAGTACTTATGCAACAGCCGCAGCGCGTCCACTTTCGTCTCGGCCTCGAGCAAAGATTGCTCCCGCTCCACCGACAACGACATCATCGAACCCAACAGAAACACCATCCGCAGCGGGTCTTCCTGCCCGGAAAGCAGCTTCGCCAGGTCCGGCGTCGTGTCCCCATGGGCCAGGGAAATCGCCTTCGAAGCAAGTTCCAGAATCGTCCGTTCCAACGCCTCGACCTCAGTACCGACATCCTCCGGCAACGGTAAAGGACGCACCCGCGCGCGCAGATAACCCTCCTCACCGTCCACCTTCACCACCGCCACCCGATCCACGCCCAGCACCATCAACTCCATCGACCCATCGTTGGACCGCGAATTCCGGCGGATCACCGCCGTCGTGCCAACCCCGTACAGATCACCCTGCCCCGGAGCCTCCACGCTCGCATCCCGCTGCGAAACGATCAAAATCTCCTTCCCTTCGGCCACCAAAGCCGCGTCCACTGCAGCCTGCGTCGATTTCCGGCCTACCGAAAGAGGTAGCATCAAGCCAGGGAATAGTACCGTGTTCTTGAGCGGCAATACCGGTAATGTCTTCAACTCATCGTGGGTCGTCATTTAGTCTCCCTTTATCAGATAAGATGCGCGTCATGCCATCGCGGATACAGGAGGATTGAAGTCCAATGCCCCCCGCAGCGGATTTAATTCAACTTTTACAAGCTGACCGTCACGGACCTCCCCACTAATCAACCTCCGGGCCAAAGGATTCTCGACCTCTTTCTGAATCGCCCGCTTCAACGGCCGCGCCCCGTAGCTCGGTTCGTACCCGGTCCGCACAAGCCAATCCAAAGCCGCATCGCTAAACTCCAACCGAATCTTCCGATCCGCCAACCGCTTCACCAAACTCTCCAGCTGCACCAGCACAATCTCTTTCAAATGCTTTTCATCCAAAGCATGGAACACGATAATTTCATCCACCCGATTCAAGAACTCCGGCCGGAAACCAGCCCGCAACTCCTCCAGCACGGCCCGCTTCATCCACTCATAACCCTCGCCGTCGAACCCGCCGCGATACTCCAGAATCCGCGCCGACCCCACGTTCGAAGTCATAATCACGATCGTATTTTTGAAATCCACCGTCCGGCCCTGCCCATCGGTCAATCGGCCGTCATCCAATACCTGCAAAAGAATATTGAACACATCATGGTGCGCTTTCTCGATCTCATCGAACAAAATCACCGAGTACGGCCGTCTTCGCACCGCCTCGGTCAACTGCCCGCCCTCTTCAAATCCCACATATCCCGGAGGCGCACCCACCAACCGGGATACCGAATGCTTTTCCTGGTACTCAGACATGTCAATGCGGATCATCGCCCGTTCGTCGTCGAACAAGTAGTCCGCCAACGCCCGCGCCAGCTCCGTCTTCCCTACGCCCGTCGGCCCCAGGAAGATAAACGAACCAATCGGTTTATGCGGATCTTTTAGCCCGCTCCGCGCCCGCATCACGGCATCCGCCACCGCGTCCACCGCCTCGTTCTGACCGATCACCCGCCGATGCAGCTCTTTCGATAAACCCAACAGCTTCTGCGTCTCACCCTCCAGCATCCGCGCCACCGGAACCCCGCTCCACCGCGCCACCACCTGCGCAATGTCCTCTTCGTCCACCTCTTCTTTTAACAAACGGTGCTTCTGCCCCGTCTCAATCGCCGCCTCCTCGGCCGCCAACTGCTTCTGCAGCGCCACTAAATCCCCATTCTTCAGCCGCGCCAACCTCTCTATGTCGTACTCCCGCTCGGCCCGCTCGATCTGCGCCTTCACCTGCTCAATCTGCTCCCGCAGCTTCCGCAAGGCATCCACCGCCGACTTTTCGTTCTGCCATTGCGCCTGGAGTGACGCCGAACCGCTCTTCAAATCTGCCAGCTCTTTTTCCAACTTTCCGAGCCGATCCATCGACCCCGGATCGGTCTCTTTCTTAAGCGATTCCCGCTCAATCTCGAGCTGCATCACCCGCCGCTGCACCTCATCGAGCTCGGTCGGCACCGAATCGATCTCCGTCCGCAGCTTCGCCGCCGCCTCGTCCATCAGATCGATGGCTTTGTCCGGCAAAAACCGATCCGCAATGTACCGATTAGACAAAATCGCTGCGGCCACCAACGCCGAATCCTTGATCCGTACCCCGTGATGGATCTCGTACCGCTCCCGCAACCCACGCAAAATTGAAATCGTGTCCTCAACGCTCGGCTGGTCCACCAGTATCGGCTGAAAACGCCGCTCCAGCGCCGGGTCTTTCTCTATGTGCTTCCGGTATTCGTCCAACGTCGTCGCGCCAATGCAATGCAGTTCGCCGCGCGCCAACATCGGCTTCAACAGGTTCCCAGCGTCCATCGCCCCCTCGGCCTTCCCCGCCCCCACTACCGTATGCAGCTCGTCAATAAACAGAATGATCTGCCCCTCGGCTGACTGGACCTCCTTCAACACAGCCTTCAAACGCTCTTCAAACTCACCCCGAAACTTCGCCCCCGCGATCAGCGCCCCCATATCGAGCGAAACCACTTTCTTCTCTTTCAACCCCTCCGGCACATCCCCCCGCACAATACGCGCCGCCAAGCCCTCGGCGATCGCCGTCTTGCCGACGCCGGGCTCCCCAATCAGCACCGGATTGTTCTTCGTCCGGCGACTCAGCACCTGAATCACCCGCCGAATCTCTTCGTCCCGCCCAATCACCGGGTCCAACTTCCCCTGCGCCGCCATCTGAGTCAGATCGCGGCCATACTTCTCCAGCGACTCGTACGTCGTCTCCGGGTTCTGCGTCGTTACCCGCTGCGACCCCCGAACATCCTTCAACGCCGTCTGCAAACGCTCCCGCGTCACGCCAAACTCTTTGAACAATTTGCCCGTCGCCCCGGCGTCGCCTGTCATCGCCAGCACAAAGTGCTCGGTCGAAACGAAATCGTCCTTCATCTGCTTGGCTTCTACTTCGGCCTCGGTCGCCAATTTCGTCAGCCGCGAAGTCACATAGACCTGATCGACCTTGGAGACCACCGGCAGCTTGCCGACCTCTTGCTCAGCCCGAGCCCGAAAGGCACCAACGGCCACCCCGGCTTTCTTCATTAAGTTGGTCGTTAACCCGCCCTCTTGGTCCAGCAGCGCCACCAGCAAATGCTCCACCTCCAATTGAGAGTTGAAACGTTGCGTAGCCGTCGACTGAGCAGCCCGGAGCGCGTCTTGCGATTTTTCGGTTAGTTTATTGAGATCCATAGTTGAGTCCATCAATAGCAGGTAATAACAGCGTATCACACTAATACTAATCGGCAATACTCTTGCTGCACCCTGCGTTTTACCTATGTCACGTCTCGCCCTACTCCTCCTCTGCCTTTCCCTATCGCTCTTCGCGCAACCCCAAGCCACCATCAACGGATCCATCCTCGACTCCTCCGGTGCCGCCATCCCCGCCGCCGCGGTCATCACCACCGAAACCCTGACATGCGTCACCACCCGCACCCAGTCCGACCATGCTGGACGCTACACCTTCCCAGCCCTTCCCAACGGCGCCTACCGCATCAAAGCCACTCGCTCCGGCCTCCACAGCGACATCCACCGCGACGTCGGCAGCCGCCTCACCGTCGACCTCGCCCTCTCCCCCGGCACCGCCGAAGTTGTCGAAGTCTCCGCCGCCGTCACCACCCTCATTACCGAACGGGCCACCTCCATCGGCGGCGCCCCCCCAGAAATTGACCATCTCTGCTCGAATAGACTTGACCAGACCACAAACTGATCATGCCGCGTGGCATGCCGACGGGCGGGAACGTCACCATCCGTGCCGCGGGCGCGTATGTCATTGAACAGGTTTAGGCACCGGCGCGTTTGCCCCCCCCCCCGCGGCTAGGCCGAGCACACAAGTCCATGCTCGTCGGATAGGCAGCGCAGTCGGGGCCGGTTGGTGGTAAAGTTTCGGCGAGCTGGCTGGTCAATTTTTTGCGAGTGCCGAAGCATCTCCATCGGCGGCGTCGTCAGCAGCCAGCAAGTCCACGCCCTGTCCGTCGTCTCCCGCAACGTTCTCAACTTTTCGGGTAGTTCGCCGTCAGGGCAAAGTCAACATAGTCGGTTTCAGCCACCCTAGGAACCCACTGCACCTGGCCGCTGAAGGTTTGGTTGAAACTGGCCACCATATCGGCAGCAAACGTCGCCTTCGTGATGACATAGAGGACCCGCGCGAAGTTGGTAACGGGGTCGCGTGACCAAAGGCCGTCCGGATATTGGATCGCCGGGCCCTGGCATTCGTTGCCGATCTTTCCAGCAGCCGCCGGGCGGACCGGCAGAATATCGGCTTCGAAAACCGGCGGCTCGGACGGCTGGTACGCGCTCACAATCCCAACAATGCGGGAAGCCACGGACCCTACAACATCCACGGCCGTAAGCGTCAGGCCCGAATAGCCCGTCGGGATCGGAATCGCGCCGGTGGCAAATTTCCCGTCGGCGATGGCCGAGTACCCCCGAACGCCACGGCTATCGGTCCGCCACAGTCGCGCGGCCGACACCGCTCCGGTCAGAGCGATCGATGGCTCAGAAACTACCGCCGGCCCGTTCTCGGAAGAGCCGTTCACACGCATTTCCCAAGCCGACGCCGGCGGGGCGAGCAGCGCAAGGAGAAAGAGGGAAATGAGGTGCCGCAAACTACTTCACGAAACCATGAAGTGTAAAATAATCGCGTTAACGCTCTCCCTGACGAACAGGTACAACCGTTTATTTTAGGCCGTACGAAGAAACAGTTTTAGTTCCCTCATCGCCTGCCGCGTCCGGTGAGAATTTTCGATAAAGCTGAAACGAACATGGCCCTCGCCCAGAGGCCCGAAACCGATGCCAGGGCTCACCGCAATCAGCGCTTTCTCCATCAAAAGCTTCGCAAATTCCAGCGATCCGAGATGGCGAAACTTCTCCGGAATCGGAGCCCAGAGGAACATGCTGCCCTGCGGCTTCTCGCACGGCCAACCCGCCGCAGCCATTCCTTCCAGCAAAACGTCGCGGCGCTCCTGGTACATATCGCGAATTTCCGTAGTACTTTCTTCGCATTCGCGTAGCGCGATAATGCTCGCAATTTGGATCGGCTGAAACGTTCCGTAATCCAGGTAGCTTTTGATCCGACTCAAAGCGTGGATCATCCGCTTGTTACCCAAGCAGTAGCCCACCCGCCACCCCGCCATGTTGTAGCTTTTGGACATCGAAAAAATCTCCACCGCGATTTCCTTCGCACCCGGTACTTCCAGGATACTCGGCGGCTTGTAACCGTCAAATCCAAGGTCGGCATACGCAAAATCATGGACGATCAACGACCCGTTCACCTGCGCCATCCGGACGATCTCCTTCATGAAGTTGAGATCGACGCACGTAGTAGTTGGGTTGTGCGGGAAGCTGATCAGCAGCACTTTCGGCTTCAGCACGCCCTGCTTGTAGATGTCCTCCAGACCCTGCAGAAACGTTTCCGGGTTCGGCATCGGCAGCATGCACGCCTCGCCTTCTGCCATGATCACGCCATACTGATGAATCGGATACGCCGGGTTAGGGGAAACCACGACATCCCCCGGAGCGATGATCGCAAACAGCAGATGGGCTAGGGCGTCTTTAGCCCCAATCGTAACGATGGCTTCGGTTTCCGGATCGAGTTCCACGCCGTAGTTGCGCTGGTAGCGCTTCACGATCTCGAGGCGCAGTTGCGGAATCCCCCGCGACATCGAATACCGATGGTTCTTCGCTTGTTGGGCCGCCTCGCAGAGCTTATCGATCACCACTTGCGGCGTGGAGCCATCGGGATTTCCCATACCGAAATCCACCACATCTTTGCCTGCTGCTCGCATCTTGGCCTTCATCTCGTTGATGACGGCGAAAACGTACGGGGGCAGCTTCGCAATGCGGTAAAACTGATCGGTATCAGACATGACAGGAATTCCTTTGTAGTTTTGGAGGAAAAACGGGCATTGGAAGCGGAGCGTAGCAGGAAGTAATCGCCCTTAGGCGACTACTTCCTCCACTGCGAGTGCTTCTTTGTATTTACACTCGGCGTTCGGACATTGGGCGAATGCCCCGGCCTTGAGGAACTTCTCGATTAGGTAAGGATTGCCACAATCCGGACAACCCTTCGACACAGGTTTACCCCACGCCACAAAGTCGCATTCCGGATACCGATTACAGCCATAAAACGTCTTTCCCTTCTTCGATCGGCGTTCTATGATATCGCCGGTCGTACAAGTCGGGCAGTTCACCCCTACCGTCTTCTGCTTCACGTACTTACAAGTCGGGTAGTTCGAACACGCAATGAATTCGCCAAACCGACCGAACTTCTTCACGAGATTCTTTGCACAGACCGGGCACGCTTCTTCCAGCGGAACATCCGCTTGCTTTGCCGCTTGGCCGAGCTGCTTGGTCGTCTTGCAATCCGGGTAGCCGGAGCAAGCGTAGAACTGGCCAAATCGACCCTTCTTCAGCACCATGCCCCGACCGCAGTTCGGGCAATACTCTTCCTCGCCCTGCTCGCCCATCTCTTCCGGTTGCGCCGATGGAAGCTCGCGGGTATTCGAACATTCCGGGTAACCGGTACACGCAATAAAGCTGCCGTGCCGACCCCACTTGATCACCATCGGCTTGCCGCACTTCTCGCAGATGAAGTCGGTCGGCTTCTCCATCCGCTTGATGTCGGTCATCTGCGTGGCGGCCCGTTCCAAGTCGACCGCGAAGCGCTCGTAGAACGAACCCATCGCCGTCCGCCAATCGATCTTGCCCTCTTCGATCTCGTCCAGCTCTTCTTCCATCCGCGCCGTATAACGCAGATCGAAGATATCGCCGAACGATTCCGTTAGTAAGTCGGTAACTACCGTACCCAACTCCGTCGGGTAGAACTTACCGCCTTCTTTCTTTACGTATTCCCGTTCCTGGATCGTCGACAAAATCGAAGCATAAGTGGACGGTCGACCAACTCCCTTGGCTTCCAGTTCCTTCACCAGCGTCGCTTCGTTGAAGCGGGGCGGCGGCTCAGTGAAATGCTGCTCGGGGTCGAGAGACTTAAACTTCAGCTCTTCGCCCTGCGTAACCAAGGGCAGCTTCAGTTTCAACTCATCGTCGTCTTCGTCTTTAGCGTCCTTGCCTTCCTCGTACACAGCCAGGAAGCCGTCAAACTTCGGGACCGACCCCGTAGCACGGAAGACGTATTCAGTTTTCGATTTACCCTTCGCCAGCACATCAATCGTTGTCTGGTCGAACACCGCACTCGTCATCTGCGAAGCGACAAAACGCATCCAGATCAGCCGATACAGCTTCAGTTCATCTTCCTGCAAAAACGCCGCCATCGATTCCGGCGTCCGCATCGCCGCCGTCGGCCTAATTGCTTCGTGGGCGTCCTGTGCGTCCTTCTTCCCTTTGTACACGTTCGGCTTTTCGGGCAGGTACGGCGCCCCGTAGCGTTCGGCCACAAATCCGCGAACATCCGCCAGCGCGTCATCCGAAACACGCACCGAGTCGGTACGCATATAAGTGATCAGACCGACCGACCCTTCCGCCCCCAACTCAACGCCTTCGTACAACCGCTGAGCGATCATCATCGACCGCTTCACCGAAAAACGCAGTTTGCGAGCCGCTTCCTGTTGCAGCGTCGAGGTGATAAACGGCGGTACTGGATTGCGCCGTTTCTCCTTCGTTCCTACCGCCTGCACCGAGTAACCGCGATCCGCTAGGTCCTTAACAATCTGCGCCGACCGCTCCTCGTTGTCGATCGCTTGGTTCTCCCCGTTGATCTTCGCCAAACGTGCCTTCAGCACCGGAGCTTTCTTCGCGTTCAGCGCAACGTCGATCGTCCAGTATTCTTCCTTGAGAAAGGCTTGGATCTCGCGCTCCCGGTCCACGATCAGCCGTAGCGCCACCGTCTGGACCCGACCAGCCGACAAGCCACGACGGACTTTATCCCAGAGCAGGGGAGAGATTTTGTAACCGACGAGACGGTCTAGCACCCGCCGAGCCTGCTGCGCATCGACTAGGTTTGTGTTCACCTGCAGAGGATTATCGAACGCCTTCCGCACGGCCGTCGCCGTGATCTCGTTGAACATAACCCGGAAGATTTTAGGACCGTCAACCTTCTTCGAGGCGAGCTCTTCCTGCAAGTGATAGCAAATGGCTTCGCCTTCCCGGTCAGGGTCGGCCGCGAGATAGATCGCATCGACGCCCTTGGCGGCGGCACGCAACTCTCCCATCAATTTCTTTTTGCCTTCAATGACCTCGTAGGTGGGTTCGAAGCCGCGTTCGACGTCGACCGCGAGGTCGCTCTTCGGCAGGTCTTTAATATGACCGAGCGAGGCCTTGACGATAAATTTATCGCCAAGATATTTTCCGATGGTTTTCGCCTTCGCCGGCGATTCGACGATGACGAGAGATTTGGACATAGTGATTTTACTCAGGGGCGTTCAGCCCAGATTACCAGACTTTGACGAAATGCTTTCCGGGCAGCTGCTTGACCAAGCCGAGGAGCTCGAGTTCGAAAAGAGCCGCAATGATCTCAGACGAGGAATAGTTTTCCAGACTATCGAGTAGTCCGTCAATGTGGGTTGGCTTCTCGATGAGTAAATGTTCCAGCATCGCCCGTCCCAGCGGAGCGTTCGGACCCAGCGGCAAAAGCTGTTGAGCCAAATCTAGCTTGTGTTCTTTTTCAATAACTTGCAGACGAACTCGCTCGTCCGGCGCGAGCTCGCTGACGATGTCTTGGGCGTCCATAACAAGCTTTGCACCCTGCCGAATTAAAAGATTGGGAGCCCAACTTAATTTGGATGTGATGTTCCCCGGCACTGCAAAAACCTCCCGCCCCTGGTCCATCGCCAACCGCGCCGTGATCGCCGATCCGCTGTATTGCGCCCCCTCAACAACCAAAACACCGGAGCTCATTCCGCTCACAATCCGGTTCCGGATCGGAAAATTCTGAGGGAACGCCGGAGCCCCCATCGGAAATTCGCTGACCAACAAACCTTTCGCCGCGATCTCGTCGTAAATCTTTCGATTCTCCGTCGGGTAAACCATATCCACCCCGCACCCGAAAACCGCAATCGTCTTGCCTCCCGCCCGTAGCGCCCCTTGATGAGCTGCCGTATCGATGCCCCGAGCCATTCCGCTGATGATCCCCACGCCCAAACCTGCCAGATCGCCGCTCAACTTCTCGGCCACCGCTAGACCATAGGGCGTCGGCTTGCGCGTACCCACCACGCCCACCATGATCGAAGCCAACAAAGACAGATCCCCGCGACAGAACAGCAGCGTCGGTGGATCGAGAATCCCCCGCAACCTCTCCGGGTACGCCGGGTCCGTCACCGGCACCAGCACCGAGCCCGTCGCCTTGATCCGCCCCTGCTGCGTCGCGGCGTCCTCGAAGGTACATCCAGAGTTGATCGCCCGGGAAACCCCCGGCGAGAGCCCTGCCCCCTCCAATTCGCTCACCGAAGCCCGGAACAGGGCCATGGGAGTCCGGAAGCGCTCCAGCACCGTCACGGCCTTCCTCGTCCCCAAACCGGGCACTAGTCGTAAAGCCAGCCAATGAAGAAGTTCGTCGTCCGACAAACGGGGCATCACAATAACAGCAGAGGCTGACATAGAGATGGTGTGGGCGGAGGCTCTCGGAATTCTCAATCAATTGCGATACGCTGAAAGGGCATGAAACAGCAAGCCACGTTCGATGATGCGAATTTGATTCTACGGTTGTACGAGATCCGCCGCGAAGAGCGCCTCCGCGCCGCCCGCCGTTGGTTTTCCCAAAACTGCGGCCCCACCACGCTCGCCGAATATCGGGCGATGTGTATTCCTGGCTCCGACGCCGACGAGTTTGCACGGATGGTGATCAGCTACTACGAGATGGTGGCCAGTTTTGTCACGCAGGGCATTCTAAACGCTGAACTCTACTTCGCCGCCGGCGGCGAACTCGGCCTCGTCTATTCCCGCATCGAGCCGATTCTGGCCGAATTGCGCGCCGCCACCGGGCATCCCGGCATGTACAAAAATCTCGAAACCGTCGGCCTGCAGTACGGAGCCTATCTGGAAATGCAAGCACCGGGAAATTGGGACGGGTTCAAGAAGCGGACCCGCAGCATGATCGTGGCCAAGTAGCGCGAGCGGATGCGGCGGGAACCTGATTATTTCGGCGACGAGGAACTCGATCTCGTCTATATCGCCAAGCGCCTCTCAGACGCTAAAGCGATCGAAGAACGTTTCACGGCGGCCGGCCTGGATTATCTCGTCGAACCGGACGAGTACCGCGGCGGCTTCCTCTTCCAAACCGTCAGAACCGGAGCCTTCTTCTACGTCCTCGGCTCAACCGGAGACGCGACCCGAACGATGCTCACCGAGATGGGTTACAAACCCCAGCCCCTCGAATCCGAGCCCGCCTAGGCCGACCGCCAGCGATCTAGTTGGCGCTCAAGCTCGGACATCCCAGCAGGAGCCCGCGCCGCCAGATTTCGCTGTTCCCCAGGGTCATCGCGAAGATCGTAATACTCGCGATGGCCCGTCTGATCGTAAACACTCAGCTTCGCCTCACGCGTGCGAATCGTCCGAATCGGATTCACCCATTTCTGCTTGGCGTAGTACTCGGCGAAAATCGAGGCTCGGCGCAACGGCTTCAGGAAGGACTGCCCGTCCACCGCCGTCGGCCACCGAAGACCCGCAGCAGCCGCCAGCGTCGGCGCCACGTCGGCCGAATTGACGAAATCGTCTCTACGGCCCCGCTTCACGCGACCAGGCGCCGACAGGATCAGCGGAACCCGCAGGCACTCATCGTACAAAAACGGCCCCTTAAACGGTAACCCATGTTCCCCGAGTTGGTCACCGTGGTCGGAAGTGTAAAGAATGATCGTATTGTCCAACTCGACCGAGTCAAGCACACGGCCCAGCAGAGCATCCGTTTTTTCCACTAGATCCAGATAGTAACTGCGATAAAGACGCCACTGCGACGGCGTGAAGCTGGCCGTAATCTTACCCTGATCACGGTCGACATACTCCTGCTGCTCAATCGGCTTGCCCACAAGGTTCACGAGCCCACTGGCGGGCGCCTTGACGCTAGGGCGGGGCTGGGTGCTGTCCATCTCCTTGCGAACGGCATATATGTCATGCGGATTGAGCAACGAGACCCAGGACAGCCAGGGCCCCTTCCGCCCGCTCAGCCAAATCGCCGCCGCAGCGGCGACCTCGGCATCGTTGCCCGCGCTCCGATCATCAAAGCCATAGGCCGTCAGATCCTTATCCGGTCGGGACAGGTGCCACTTGCCGAAGTAGCTCGTCGCATAGCCGGCCTTCCGGAAAACGTGGCCGACGGTCGTCAGATCCGGAGATAACGCCCTACCCAGTGACTCGCGATCCACGTTCGTCCGGACGCCAGTGTGATGCGGTAGCAAACCCGTCAGCAGTGACGAACGAGCCGCCGAACACTGGGGCGTCGTGCAGAACGCATTCCGAAATTGAACACCCCGCCGAATCAGGCGTTCCCGGTTCGGCAGCCTCGCCGTACCCGGCAGGAGCGCCGACTCCTGGTCGGTCATGAACACAAGTACGTTCGGCGCGACCGGACCCAAGGCGAAACCTTGCAGCCAGCCGCGCCGCGTAAGCACTAGGGCAGAACCTCAACTTGGCCCGGATTCCGCAGGGCAAAGGTGATCACGTTGCTCACATAAATGTCCTGAGCAATCGTCAACTGAGTCGCCGAGTTGGTCGGCAAATCCGAGTTCAGTTCCAGATGGATCTCATACACCCCGATCGACCCGGGGCGAAGCCCAGCGAACAGGACGTTCGCCGTCTTAGCACCCGCCAGCGACGAAACGAACTCGCCGACTTCGTTCAGGGCCGGCCCGCGATAGATAGCACCCGTCACGGCAGCATCTTGCGCGGCGGACTCTTTCAAGCGACCTAGGCCGGTGCCAAAAACGACAATCGTTTCGCCGGGAAGGGCCGGGTTGGCCTCGGTGATTGGCGCGCCCTCGGTGTTAGCGCAGCAAAGAGTCGGAGTGGTCGCCGTAAGAATCACCTGGGCACCATCGTTCGTCTTGGCCGAATAAACCAAACCGTTACCAGCCTCCCCAGGCGTGCGAGCACGCAGGCGGATACGGGTGAAAACCCCGGCCGGGAAAGCCTCGACGGCCTCATCTTTATTCACCAGGGTAATCAACTCATCGCGGACGCTGGCCAAGCTGTCGGTATCCTTGACCGTGTAAACATAGTCGCGACCGTCAATCGTAATGGTGGCAATGTCGCCCGCCTTCACACTGCCGTCGACCGAAACCGTCCCCGTCGCCCGCGACGAGAAATGCTGTGTGATGCCCGTACGCGGATCACTGCCTTCAATCGCGAATAGCCCCGGATTCTGGGAGATAATCGGAACCGCGATCGGCATCGTCGTTGTCACCCGGCCATCTCGGCGCCGCAGTCGCACATAAGCATTCACGCTGCTCCGGTCCGAGAACTCCCAAGGAAGCTGAGCGTTGATCCGCGTCGGCGAGACCAGGAACAGCGGAGCCAGCACACCATCCAAATAAAGCTGCACATTGCCGAGTTCCAGCGGCAACTTCTCCGCATTGGCCGGAGCGGAAGCGATGACTTCGGCCAGATCGACGCCCAGCAACGAAATGATCGTTCCCGGAGACACTTTGGCCGCGTCCTGACCGCCGGTCAAAGTCGCGCCACCCGTGGCCAACACGATCGTCGCATCCGTCGGAGACGTCGCCGTCTCTACTGTAACCGTATTGCCAGCTTCCCCGCCCTGTCGGGCCGTCAACAAAATCGTACTCAAATCCGGCACGACGCGCGCGGTCACCAGCGGATCTGGCTTTTCATTAATCAAAGCGATCATCTTTTGGAGCACGTTCGGAACGCGCTCTTCCTTGATCAGCTTGTACTTGTATTCGTTCTTCACCGATCCGCCATCACCGATCTTGATCGTGATTTCGTCGTTCTCGCGCAGCGAACCGCTGATTGCAACCGTGGCGGTCGCGAAGACATCCAGGCTGGCCGAATTTCGAATTCCGGTGTACGGAATCGGCTGGTCATGGGTCGAAAACACCATCACGCGCCGGTTGTAGGGATCAGCAACATACAGATTCGCACCATCGTAGGCCAGCGACATCGGCGTTCGAAGCTGATCCGAACTCGCCCGCAGAAGGGGGTAGGCGCTGTCGGAAGCGCGGTTAACCGTCTCGGCGATCTGCCCCAGAATCACGTCGGCCTTCTGACCATTCCGCACCGGCAGGCTGTTGTAAACGAGCACCCGATCGTTGCCGCCGTCGGAAACAAAAAGCTTCCGGCCATCGCTCAGGACGAACCGAGGAAATTCAATCGTCGCGCCGCACAGCAGAGGGTAAACGTCCTTACCGTCGACTTGCCCCGAGACGGGACACAACTTCGGGGTATTGTTGGCGGTCGCCGAAACAAAATCCGGTTGACCAAGCACAAGGTCCGCCGGCTGCGTGTTTCGGGTCGGAATCGTATTCCAAATCAGCACCCGGTTGAAACCAAGGTCGGCCACAAAAACTCGTTGGCCATCGCTCGAAACCGAAACCGGGTTCAGCATGTTCTCCGCTTTCGGATCAATGCGGGTCACCGTCAGATCGAGTTCAACGCGAGAAGTAAAGTCGGCCGCACCCAAAACAAGATCAGCCGCCTTGTTATTCGCCGTCGGAAACGTGTTCCAGATCAGCACGCGATTGTTGCCCGTATCCGCCACCATCAAACGATTCCCTTGCATCCAGATCCCCTGCGGACCACGCAGGCTGCTCGCTGTGGGCGGGTTGGTAGCACGGCCGGTCGTGAAGTTTTCTTGGCCCAGCACAAAGTCAGCAGGCTGGTTGTTCTGCGTTGGGATGCGATTCCAAATCAAAATCCGGTTGTTATCGGTATCCGAGACAGCCAGACGAACACCGTCACTGGCCACCGCATTCGGCTGCCGCATGGAAGCGTTGGTGGGTATCAGCTTCAGGTCGTTGGCCGCAAAGTCAGACTGACCCAGCACCAGCTCAGCCGTGCCACGGCATGCCGGGCAGCGCTTACCGGGAATCTGCGGGATCTCCCCGTTCACCTCATAGGTGATCGCGCCACTGACGTTACGGTACATCAGAACACGGTGATTGATCGGCGAAGCACCAACCCGGTTGGAGTCGGCAACGAACAAAGTATTGTTCGCCAATGCGATCCCCCCGACGCCGCCGAGGGTGTTCGGATCGAGGTTCGACGCCTGCGAAGTGAACGTTTCCTGACCGATCAAAAGACGGGCCGCTTGGCCGGTATAGAAATCGGCGGGCAGAGCCACCGACGCGGTTAAGAGCAATATGGCAAAAGGCTTCATTCGGGGGAACTTCGTGATCCAATACACAATCTACGAGTATAGCAGCCGACGCAGCAAGGTACGGTTTCGTTGCGGCGCGAGCAAAAGCCTACTTCCCCGGCAGGATCCCCCCCCCAGATTATCCGGTAAACCTCCAGCGCCCCCTCCACGCTTTACCCGCCCGGACGAACACCCGTTGATTCACCGAAAGGTTCGCGGGCCCCGACACCACCCCATTTTCGAGAAGTCGCGTATCCGGCCGAAGACGAAAGCGTCGCGCGGCTTCGGCCCGAGTTCGCAGAACCACATCCTCGGCCATCCGTCCGGTTACCACCGCCGCGAAGACAAGCTCGCCGCGGGGTTAAAGATGCTCGGAAACGTTGCGATATACAAGTCAGCGCGCATTCGGCGCCAGCGCGGAGCAACCCCGAGCCGGACGCCGGTCCAACAGCACTTCCCTCCGATCCTGCAGCGTAAACGTATCCAGCCTCACCCGCACTCGGAGCGATTCAAACTACGTCCGCGCATCGAAGCCTCCGCCCCATTTCATCGGCCAGGAGGAAGCGGCCGCCCAAGCCGACCGTCACCGGCTCAGTGATATTCCCGCCTACAATCCCGCTCGGCAGTTAGTCTTCGGCACCCACCGGGCCCAGCACGAAAGCAGCAAACAAGACCCAGCGCATGTGCCGATGCTACACTTTTTTCTTTGCAGGATCTACTCGTTTCAAACTCGCCATCATCGTTTTCGCTCGCTCGCGCGGGCCATTGGTTTTTACATTCGGGAATTCAGGAGCCAAACGGCGGGGTCGCGCGGTACCATCTGTCAGCAACCGGCAACAACCTCCCCGTCTCCACCGAAATCACCGGCTACGCGTGCAGCGCCTTGGCCTACCTGCATCGGCTCACCGATGAACCGCAGTATTTAGCGGCCGCCGAGCGAGCAGCAAACTTCCTCTCCGAAGTCGCCTGGCAGCCCGCCATTGCAGCGATGCCCTTTGAGGTCGGAGTGCCGCTCCCTCCCGCCTATTTCTTCGACTGCGGAATCATCGTCCGCGGCTTGCTCGCCGTTTTTCAGCGCAACGCTGACGAACGCTTACTCGATATCGCCCGCCAAGTCGGGTTCTTCATGGGACGGGCCTTTCGCGCCCCGAGCGGCAAACTCCACCCCATCGTCGCCCTCCCGTCGATGGAGCCTTGGCCCTACGAAAAACGCTGGTCCCGCGAACCCGGTTGCCTGCAGCTAAAAGCCGCCATGGCATGGGACCAACTGGCTTCATTCTTCCCCTCCGACCCCTTCCTCGATTGGTACGAAGAAGCGCTGAAGGACGCCTTGGCCACGTGGGATTCGTTTTTGCCCGGAGATGCCGACCCCCTCCGCGTCATGGACCGCCTCCACGCCCACAGCTACTTCCTCGAAGGCATGCTCCCCCGCACGCACCGCCCCGAAGTCAACGAAACTCTCCTGGCGGCCATCGAGAAAACCGGCCATTACCTCCGAGAGATTTCGCCTCAGTTCCAGCGCAGTGATGTCTGCGGCCAACTCCTCCGCGCCAGAATTTACGCCGGCAACGTCAACCTCGTCGCGGCCACCGAGGAAGCCGACTGGTGCGCCAGCCATCAGGTCTTCGGCACCGAACCCATGCACGAAGGGGGATTTTGCTTCGGCAGTCGAGACGGCGTCGCGCTTCCCTATATGAATCCGGTCTCCACCGCGTTCTGCCTCCAAGCGCTCGAACATTGGCGACAGTTCGGAGTCGGCGAGTTTCCGCGCGACCTCGCCGAGCTCATTTGAAGTCCCAGTGCAAACTCGCCTTCGCCACCGGGTCCGATGACCTGATTCCAACCCTCATCGAAGAGATGGCGAAGCTCCCGGGCCAAGTCCCGATCCACGTCGTCGGCGAGTTTCCCCCGCCCGTCGGCAAGTGGATTCCCTGGAATCCGGCCCGGCCGTTTGCCGACAACTACTCCCGTTTGATGGCCGATCTGAGCGACGAGGAAGTGCTCTTCGCCGGCATCATCCTCCAGCCCAACATGCCCTACTGGTCGATGCGCTGGGCCGCCTTCCGCGGCTTCGGCCGCAGGCTCGTCTTCTATAACGACGATCTAAACCACTTCATGCTCCGGCCCAGATCGCTCCCCGTCATCGCGCGGCACTTGTGGTGGCGAACAAAAAACTTTATCCGCTGGGAGACGCGGCCCGGCGGAACGGTCTACACCTGGTTCTGGCGTGCGTTTCATCCCACCTCTCTCCGACGCCCGGTTCTCTTCACGATGGGGAAATGGGCCGGCCGCATCGCCTCCGGCCAAGCGCTGGCGGTAGAGAAACCACGGCCCTTGCCAGCCGGCCTATCGGTCGTGATTCCCACCCGCAACGGCCTGGAACTCCTTCAACGCCTCTGGCCGACTTTGCAGTTGCCCCCCGGACCCGCCGAAATCATTCTCGTCGATAACGGCAGTACCGACGGCACCGCCACCGCGTTTCCGGACGCCCAAATCATTCTCTCCAAAGAGCCTCTCTCCTTCGCCGCCGCCGTCAACCGCGGCATCGCCGCCGCCCGCTACTCCCATGTCTGCCTGCTGAACAACGACATGGTGCTAGAACCCGGATTCTTCTCCGCCCTCCGCCACGCCTTTGATCGCGTGCCGAATCTGTTCGGCGCTACGGCCCAAATCTTCTTCCCCCCCGGCAAACGCCGCGAAGAAACCGGCAAAGCGATGTACTTCCCCGCAGCCGTCGACCACCTGCCGCTCCGCTGCGTCGACCCTCTGGAAGGCGAGGATCTCACCTGGGTCCTCTACGGCTCTGGCGGCTGCACCCTCTACGATACCGGCAGGCTACGGGCCCTCGGAGGATTTAACGAAACGTTCGCCCCCGCCTACGTCGAAGACCTCGACATCGGTTATCGAGCCTGGCTGCAGGGCTGGCCGAGCGTCTTCGTCGCGGGCGCCAAAGTCGAGCATCGGCACCGGTCCACAACCGCCAAAGTGTTCACTCCGTTTGAACTCGCCTGCGCCGTCGAACGGAACTATCTCCGCTTCGTCCTCACCGCCACCGGCGCACACTTCCCGGCACTCTGGGACGCCGCGCTCCGCCAACTGAACCATCAAGCCGCCCGCCAGGAACCCGCCCAAAGCGCCGAACTTGTCCTCGACCAAGCCTGGCGGATGGCGTTGACGAAACGAACCCAGCAGCCAACCCAAGTCGACGAGCAAGAACTCTTGGCCCTCAATAGCGGCACCGTTGCCGTGTTCCCTGGGCTGGTAACGGACGAAACGAAGCCAAACCTGATCATCGCCACCCCCTATCTCCCCTTTCCCCTTTCCCACGGCGGGGCGGTGCGAATGTTCAATCTCATGCGCGAAGCGGCGAAAACGAACCGCCAGGTATTGCTCGCCTTCGTCGACGAATTGGCAACGCCCCCACCCGAATTGCTGGCTATCTGCGCCGAAGTCGTACTCGTCCAACGCATAGGGTCTCACCTCCGGACCAGCGCACTCCGCCCGGACGTCGTCGAAGATTTTGACCGGCCCGACTTCCGCGCCAGCTTAAAGTGGAGCATCAAGAAATGGTCGCCTCAGATTGTCCAGCTTGAGTTTACGCAGATGGCTCTCTACGCCAAAGACTGCGCCCCCGCCCGCACCATCCTCGTCGAGCACGACATCACCATCGACCTCTACGCGCAACTCCTCCAACACCGCGAAGACTGGGAAACGCGGCGCCAGTTCGAGCAATGGGTTCGTTTCGAACAACAGGCCTGGCAGGGCGTGGACGCGATCGCCGTCATGAGCGAGAAGGACCACCGGCGCATCGGAAAAGCCTCCGCCGTCGTCATTCGAAACGGAGTCGACCTCGATCGCTTCCAACCCATCAACGCCGAGCCCGACGCTCGACGCCTTCTCTTCATCGGTTCCTTCGCCCATCTGCCGAACGTCTTGGCCCTCGAGTTCTTCCTGCGCGAGGTATGGCCGTTACTCCATGGCGTAACCCTCCACATCATCGCGGGAAAAAACCACGAACGGTTCATGGCCGGCCGAACGTTCGAAGCACCCGGCATCGAACTCGACGGGTTCGTCTCCGACGTGCGCGGAGCCTACGCCCGTTCCGCCCTCGTCCTGGCCCCGCTGGTCGCCTCGGCCGGAACCAACATCAAAGTGATGGAAGCCATGGCGATGCAAAAGGTGGTGGTCGCCACCCCCGCCGGAATCAACGGGCTCGACCTCACCGACGGAGTCGACGTCATCGTCCGCCAGACCGGGACCGAAATGGCCCGCGCAATCGAAGAACTTCTAGCCAACCCTGGCCATCGCAAGGTAATGGAACAAGCCGCGCGACGGACGGCCGAGCAACGCTACGGCTGGGACCGTATCGGCGAAGAGCAAGCAGCGGTATACCATAGACTGAGAGATTCTTATGTCGCAAAAGTTATCTGATATCGGATTGGTTGGGCTCGCTGTAATGGGCCAGAACCTCGCATTAAATATTGCCGATCACGGCTTCCAGATTTCGGTATATAACCGGACTACCGAGACGATGGAGAAGTTCGTCGCCGAGAACCCGAACACGCCCGGCGGCGTCGTCGGCGAAGCCACCCTCGAAGGCTTTATCGGCTCCCTCGCCAAGCCCCGAAAGATCATTATCCTCGTCAAGGCCGGTGGACCCACCGACGCCGTGATCAGCTCCCTAGTGCCGCTGCTGGACCAGAACGACATCATCATCGATGGCGGAAATGCCCTCTGGACCGATACCATCCGACGCGAAAAAGAGCTTTCGGCCAAGGGCCTCCGCTTTGTCGGCTCTGGCGTCTCCGGCGGCGAAGAAGGCGCACGGTTCGGTCCGTCACTGATGCCCGGCGGCGATCTATCCAGCTTCGAGGAAATCAAACCGATTTGGGAAGCGATTGCGGCCAAAGTTGACGCAACCACCGGCAAGCCCTTGATGGGCGCCACCCCGGGCCATCCCATCTCCGGCGGCGTGCCGTGCACCACCTACATCGGTCCCAACGGTGCCGGCCACTACGTCAAAATGGTCCACAACGGTATCGAGTACGGCGACATGCAGATGATCTGCGAAGCCTATGCCATCCTGACCCAGTTAGGCGGGCTAAACCCGGCTGAGTGCAGCGCCGTTTTCGCCGACTGGAACAAAGGAGTCCTCGACAGCTTCCTGATCGAAATCACCGCCGATATCCTCCAACAGACCGACCCGATGAAGGGCGGTCCCTTCGTCGACATCGTCCTCGATACCGCCGGCCAAAAGGGCACCGGCAAGTGGACCAGCGTCAACGCCCTCGACATGGGTGTCCCGGCCCCCACCGTCGCCGAGGCCGTCTTCGCCCGCTGCTTGTCCGCCGTCAAAGAAGAACGCGTCGCCGCCTCGGCCGTCTTGCAAGGGCCTGGAAAGACCTACTCCGGCGGCCAGCAGCAGCTCATTCAGATGGTGCACGATGCTCTCTACCTGTCGAAAATCTGCTCCTACGCCCAGGGCTTCCAACTCATGCGGACCGCTCAAGCCGAGTATAAATGGACGTTGAATTTTGGTGACATCGCCCGCATCTGGCGCGGCGGCTGTATCATCCGGGCCGGATTCCTCCAAAAGATTACCGAAGCCTATGAGCTGAATCCAAACCTGGCCAACCTCCTGCTCGATCCCTACTTCACCGCCGAAGTCCATCGGTGCCAAGCCAATTGGCGGACCGTGATCGCCCTGGCCGCCACCCACGGCGTCAGCGCTCCCACCTTCTTCTCGGCCTTGTCGTATTTTGACGGTTACCGCTCCGCCCGGCTCCCGGCCAACCTGCTGCAGGCCCAGCGCGACTACTTCGGTGCCCACACCTACGAACGGACCGACTTCCCCCGCGGGAAGTTCTTCCACCTCGACTGGCCCGAACCCGGCCGCCCGCAAATCGAGGTATGAACCTCGCTCAGTACGCCGCCTTCTATCGCGACCATCTGACCAACTCGGTGCTCCCCTTCTGGCTCAACCACACGCTGGACCGGGAGCACGGCGGCTACTTCTCCGGGGTCGACCGCCGAGGACAAATCTACGACCCCCGGAAGTATGTTTGGATGCAGGCCCGCGCCGTTTGGACCTTCCAAACGCTACATAGCACTTTCGAACCCCGACCGGAGTATCGCGACGCCGCCGAACTGATCTTCGGCTTCGTCCACCGCTACGCCCGCCAAGGCGAACCCCGCGCTTGGTTCTCCTTAACCCGCGACGGAGCACCCGGCTACTTCCAGCGCAAGCCCTACTCCGCAGTCTTCGTCGCACTGGCCTATGTCTCCCAAGGACGCGTCGAAGACGCCCGCGCACTCTTCTGGCAAATCGAAAGCTGGGTGAAGGACCCATCGGTCTTAGGCCGCGCCGCGGCCGCCCCGTCCCAACTCGCCGACATCATGGTGTTGGCCCTCCTCGCGATGGAATTGATGGCGGTCGACGACGACCCTCGCTACCCCGAGATCATCGCCCGTTGCCAAGCGGCCGTGTGGCAGCATCTCGATCCCGCCTCCGGCCTCCTCCTCGAAAACGTCGCCCCCCGCGACCTGCCCGAAGGAAGAATGGTCTGCCCCGGAAGCATCCTCGAAATCGCCTGGTTTCTGCTCCACTCGGTCGAACGGGTGCAGAACCCAGCCCTGGAGAAAATGCTCCTCAACTCGATTCTCACGGCCCTCAACTTCGGCTGGGATCAAGAATACGGCGGGCTCTATTACTTCATGGATCTCGAAGGTCGACCCCGACCGGAACTCGAAGCGAACATGAAGCTATGGTGGCCACACACCGAAGCCATCTACGCGCTAGTCCTCGCCTATACCCGCACGGGCGACGAGCGCTACAAAGTTTGGCTCGACCGGGTTCACGCCTACACCTTCGCCACCTTCCCGGACCCCGCGTTCGGCGAATGGTTCGGCTACTGCGACCGGCGAGGCGTGGTCGCAACGGAGCTAAAAGGCGGAGCCTACAAGTGCGCTTTCCACGTCCCGCGCGCACTGCTCTATAGCATTCAGGCTATCGAACGAGCGTCAGCGCGTGCGCCAGAGAATCCCTGATCTTGCCGAGGCGAGGCAGCACGCCGTCCGTCTGGCAAGCGGTCGTCCGGTCGGCGTAAAGAACGCCAGCCAGTTGGCGATTCAAAACCACCGGCAACACCGCAAACACCGCCGGATTCAGGGCCTTGACGAACTGAGATTCTCGGAATCGCACGTCGTGCGCCAGGTCCACAAGCAGATCCTGCTTCATCACCACCGCCAGCGATAGCGGCGGCCGCTTCGGGAAAGCCACCGACGAAGCGAACAGCTTCCGCGCCGCCGCCGCATCCATTCCCAGTGCGCCCACCGCGTCCAAGCTCTCCAAGGTCCGCGTGACCTCGCAGTAAGTGGCCCGTTCGAACATATCGGTTTCGAGAATGGCATCCAGCGCGAGCGCGATAGCGCTTTGTTTATCGACGCCGCCTTCGGCTCGGACCAGCATATCCTCCAGCGGTTCCTTCACCCGACGCTCGGAAAGTTTCAGACTATCGGGGCGCACGCCAAGATGGCGCAGGTTGTCCTGCGCCTCTTCCAGCGCCCGCTCCATCAGCTTCGGCACCATCTCCGCCGTCACGCCGAATACTCGGCCATAAGTCGAGCACCAGTGATTCAGAATCTTTTTCTGCTCTTCTTCGTCGCACCGCTGGCTAGCCCCGACCACGATGTTACCCAATTTGGCGGCCAGTGCGATGCGGCTATCCGGGTCGTCGGCAGCGCTCGACTTGAGCAGTTCCGGCTCCGAGGACACCGCCATTTGCGGTGCCCCCCGCAGCCCGAAAGAAGCGAGCACCTCCCGGCCGACCTCATCGAAGGTAAACCCCACCATCTGCCGAGTCACCACCTTCTCCGCCATCAACTTGCCCTCGCAAGCCGCCAAAATTTTAAGGTAATCGGCCTGCCGGTGATACGCGAAAACGATCTCGCCGACATTGGCGAGCATGCCAGCCAGGTACGCCTCTTCCGAAAGCCGCGCGTCCGTCTTGGTCAACAGTTGCTTTGAAACGTTGGCCGAAAGCAGCGACAGCGTGACGAGTTCAAGAATGCCCGGAGACTTCTTGGCGTAGTGCTCCAGAAACCGCGAACTAGCCGCGATGTGGGTCAACGCATCAAGGCCTAATAACGAGGCGGCATGCGCTACACTCAGTACGGGCCGACCCGACCGGTTATAGAGCGATGAATTTGCCGTACGCAGGATCCGCAGCGTCAGCGCAACGTCCTGTTGAATCGTCGCGGCAAATTTCTGAATCGTGACATTCAGATCGTTCGAAAGCGCCAAAATTGCTCGGACGTGCTCGGCGCAAGCCGGGAAGTCAGGGTCACTACGGACCTGGGTTAAGAACACGTCGAGGGGTGTTCGTGCGGACATCCAGTTGTCCTTATCCACTGGCTGAAAGGGTATCATGAATGGTTGCCTCCGCCACTCTTGCTATTTGATATCGATGGGACGCTGGTTCGCCGAGCGGGGCCGCACCATCGGCAGGCGCTCGAGGACGCCGCGCGCGCCATCACCGGTTTAGAAGCTTCCACAGCGCGCATCCCGACGCAAGGAATGCTCGACGGGCAGATCATCGCCTTGATGCTCGAAGAGGCCGGAGCCACCCAAGGGCAGATACGACGAGCGATGCCGGCCGTGATGGCAAAAGCTCAGGATTTATACGTACGGCGGGTTCCAGATTTAAAATCGAAAGTCTGTCCCGGGGCGCGTCGCCTCCTTTATAAACTCGCCCGGCGACAGGTGCGGACCGGACTCGTCACCGGTAATCTGTCCCGCATCGGATGGAAGAAAATCGAACGGGCCGGTCTACTGCCCTACCTTCACTACGGTGCCTTTGCCGAATTTGCCGACGAACGGCGCAAGCTCGTGGCTCACGCCATTGGGCGCGCCCGACGAGAAGGCTGGATCACCAGTCGCTCGATGATCGCCTTAGTCGGCGACCATGAAAATGATATTTTGGCCGCGCAGGCCAATGGAATTCCGATCGTCTCCGTCGCCACCGGCGTATCCCCCGCGGCGGATTTGGCTCTGTTGAAGCCGGACTTCCTGATTGACGATCTGCGTAGTTTCCCCTGGCAGGAACTTTCCCTTGAGTAATGAATCACAGACCCTGGCCGTCAAGCGCGCCCAAGTGGAATTTCATAATTTCGCCTCGCTCGGCGAGCCCGCCCGCGCCCAACGCGTCTACCTCGAAGAGAACGTCCGGCGCGGCGCTCTGCTCCACCAGCACGCCGCCTTCATCGGCTCCATGACGCCCTTCGTCGAGATCGGGGCCAACGCCGGCCACTCGTCCTACATGCTCTGCAACGAGTTCGGAGCCGACGGCTTCGCCCTCGATATCTCCGCCGATTCCCTCCGTTATGGCATCTCGCTGATGGACAGTTGCGGCTTCTCGAAAGCACCCGTCCGCATCGCCGGCGATGCGCTGAATCTGCCGTTTCAGGATGGCTCCCTCCGCGCCGTCATCGCATACCAGATGCTGTCGCAGTTTCAGGACATCGAAGCCGTCTTCATTGAAGCAAAGCGGGTCCTGGCGCCAGGCGGACTCTTCATTTTTGCCGAAGAGCCCATGCGCCGACGGCTGTCCCTGCGCCTGTATCGCTGCGCCTACTACCAAACCATGAAGTGGTGGGAACGCAAGCTCTACGAATGGGGCCTGCTCGGCTTCTTCGTCCAGGACGTCATCGGCGCCCAGCAGGAAGAAGGCTTTGGAATTCGCCAGAACCACCGCCTCGAACTGCGCGATTGGCACGCGATGATGGTGCGCCATTTCGAAGACATGGAGTTTCAACCCTTCGTCCCCCAGCGCGGCTGGGGCGAAAAACTCACCAAATGGATCGCCAAGCGCATCGACAAATACGGTTCGGACTGGGTCCCCGCCCGGCTGCTCGGCGGCACCCTGTCCGCCATGTGCAAGAAGTACGGCGACGCCGAAGTCGACCCCCACGCTCCCTTTGAATCGCGCCTCCGCTGCCCGGATTGCTACGCTGGCATGCGCGTCGACGAAGCCGGCACCCTACATTGCCTGGCCTGCGAATACGCCGCCCCGAACGAAGGCGGCGTCTACAACCTCATCCGCTCCCACGAGAAAAAAGAGCTCTATCCTGGCGATCGCTCCGACGTCATCGACTTCACCCTCCCCGGACACGAAAGCAAGCTCCTCGAAGGCTGGTATGGCCTCGAAGGCGACTACGGCAACAAGTATCGCTGGATCGGCGAACGCGCCACGGCGATCCTTACCCCCGTCGATACGGCACCGAAACGGATCCGTATCCGCGGCCACGTCAGCGCCGATTTCCTCAAGCAATCCAGCACCCCGACCATCAAAGTGAAGGTCAACGGGCAGCTCGTAACCGAACTCTCCCCGGACCGCACCGGCCTCTTCATCCTCGCCGCCGAAGTGCCCGACGCCCCCGTCTACCAGGTCGAAATTCTGGCCGGACCGCTCTGGAAAGTAGCCGACGATGAACGCTCGTTCACCGTCACCATCAGCATGTTGCGCCTAACGCCGCGTGACTAGCTTCGTGCTCGTGTCCTGGTCGACAATCTCAATTTCGCCGTCTTGCGGGTAGTAGACGGCGAGGCAGTTTGAGTTCAACAGCACCGCCATCAGCCGCCCCATCAGCAGATACGCTTCGTCGTCGGCCCCTCCCGCTTGCAGGTCGATCGACCACCATCCCCGATGCCGACGCACCGCCGCCCCCACATCGCCCGACTTCACCTTGCTCGCCAGATCTTCGACGAACATCCCCGTCACCGCCTGAATGATGAACGTCCGCTCGCCAACATGAAAGCGCGGCCATTCCACACGATACGGGGTCTCCGGCCACGCCCGGGCCGCGGCGAGTGTCACAACGTTTTCAGGTAACTCCCGATACGTTCGAAGCAGCAGAACGATCGAAACCAGGGGATCACTGGCCGGCAAAGCGAATAGGCCTTTAAGCCAGGAAGCAAGACTCACGATCTAATTGTAGAATATGGCCATGCGCCTAGCTCTGCTTTTCTTCCTTGCGGTCACCGCCCTCGCGCAGAAGAAGTTTTGGGCGTTTCAACCCCTGGAGCCGCAATCCGGTTCCATCGACGAAATCCTGAAGCCCACCGGCCCCCCCGTCGGCCACGCCGCCTGGATGCGCCGCGTCAGCTTCTCCCTCATCGGCCTGCCCCCCACCGACCTCACCGAAACAGCCCGCGCCGCCTACGTCGACAAGCTCCTGTCCAGCCCCCAGTACGGAGAACGCTGGGCCCGCCACTGGCTCGACCTCATGCGCTACGCCGAAACCAACGGCCACGAGTTCGACAACGACAAAAGCGACGCCTGGCGATACCGGGACTACGTCATTCGAGCCCTGAACGCCGACCTCCCCTACGACCAATTCGTCCGCGAACACATCGCCGGCGACCTCCTCGCCAAACCCCGACTCTCCGCCGATGGAGCCTACCTCGAGTCCCCCATCGCGACCACCTCCTGGTGGTTCGGCGAAATCCTCAACTCCGCCACCGATTCCGCCAAGTCCCGCGCCGACGCCGTCGACAACCAAATCGACGTCTTCTCCAAAGCCTTCCTCGGCATGACTGTCGCCTGCGCTCGCTGCCACGACCACAAATTCGATCCCATCCCCACCGCCGACTACTACGCCATGGCCGGAGTAATGCACTCGACCAACGTCCGCGAAGCCATCGTCGATTCGCCCGGCCGCCAGTCCGCCATCGCCGCCCTGCGAGGCGCGCCGGCCCAAGCAAAAGCCGTCAAACTAGCGCTCCGAGCCAACGAAGAGCTCTTTACCCCATTCGATGCGTGGCGAGCCGAAGGCCAAGCTCTAAACGTCAGCAATGGCGTCGCCAGCAGCGCCCCCCTCGAAGGCGTCGGCTCTCTAACCTCCCCCAAATTCAAAATGCCCCGCTTCTACGTCCACGTTCTCTCGAAAGGAACGCCCTACAAGAAGCCCCGCGTAGGCGAGGGCGACCTCCGCCTAACCCTCGTCGCCGACGACTATAAAAGCACCAGTTGGTTCCCCTCGGGCGTCCCCGGCTTCACCTGGAAAACCGCCCGCATGACCCTCTCCCACGGCCGCGAGTGCTACTTCGAACTCGTCGACCGTTCCCGCTCGGGCTATCTCGGCGTCGCCGCCATCGTAATCTCTGACCATCCCGCCCCGCCCGGCATCCTCGAAAACGCTGCCCTGCCCAAGCCCGGCTCCGTCCCCGACTTGCCCCCCTCCACCTTCGCCATGATCAGCCAGGACGAGCATCCCGCCAACGTAAAAGTGCACGTCCGCGGCAGCCACCAAACGCTCGGTGCCGAAGTGCCGCGCGGCTTTTTGAAAGTGCTGGGAGGCTCGGCAAAAGTGCCCGCCGGAGCCAGTGGGCGCTTGGAAATGGCCGCCTGGTTGACCGGCGACGCCCAACCGCTACTCGCCCGAGTCATGGTCAATCGAGTCTGGCGCCATCACTTCGGCAAAGGCCTCGTCGGCTCCACCGACAACTTCGGCCTGCTCGGCGACCGACCCTCAAATCGCGCGCTGCTCGACACCTTGACCCAGCGCTTTATCGCTTCCGGCTGGAGCCTAAAATCCCTCCATCGAGAGATTCTTTTATCGGAAACTTACGCCCGAACCGTGCCGGTAAAGCGCCTTGAAGCCGAAGCCATTCGCGATTCCATGCTCCTCCTCTCCGGCCGCTTCGAGGCAAAACTCTACGGACCCAGCGTCATGCCGCACATCAGCGCCTATCAAAACGGGCGCGGCAAGCCGCCGTCCGGGCCCGTCGATGGCGACGGAAGACGCAGCATCTACATCCAGGTGCGACGAAATTTCCTCACGCCGATGTTCCTCGCCTTCGATCACCCCCTGCCGATCTCCGCCATCGGCAACCGCGGCGCGAGTGTCGTCCCCAGCCAAGCGCTCCTGCTCCTGAACAACGAATTCATCCTCGGCCAAGCCAAACTATGGGCTCAGCGAACCATGCGCGAAGGCCTCGGCCCCGAAGACTTAATCGGTGCGCTCTACCGGGCCGCCTTCGCCCGAGAGCCCAAAGTCACCGAGCAGACCGCGGCCCTCGACTACCTCCGCCAACACGGAGACAACGAAGAGTCCCGCGCCGACCTGTGCCACGTTTTATTCAACACCGCGGAGTTCAGCTATGTTCAGTAGGCGCGATTTTATCGCTCAAATGGCCATGGCCTTGCGTGCCCCGCACTACCCCGCCAAAGCCAAGTCGGTGATCTTCCTGTACATGGACGGCGGGCCGTCCCAGATGGACACCTTCGACCCCAAGCCCCGCCTCAACACCGAAGACGGCAAGGCCCTCCCGTTCCGACCACCCACCACCGTCTTCAACATCTCGGACAAAATCCTCGGCTCGCCCTTCGCCTTCCGCCCATACGGCCAGTCCGGCACCCCGGTCAGCGAGCTATTCCCCGAAACAGCCACCTGCGTCGACGACCTCTGCGTCATCCGCAGCATGGTCGCCGACCACTCCGAACACACCGCCGCCAACTATTTCCTCCATTCCGGCAGCGGCTTCCAAGGCCGCCCCAGCATGGGCGCCTGGGTCAACTACGGCCTCGGCAGCGTCAGCGACAACCTCCCCGGCTTCGTCGTCCTCGAAGCCGGTCTTATACCCCCCGGGGGTATCGACTGCTTCGGCGCCGGCTTCCTCCCCGCCAGCTATCAAGGCACCATCTTCAAGCGCGGTTCGACGCCCATCGCCGACCTGGAACCGCCCCCCGCGGAGCGCCCCAAGCAGCGAGACAAGCTAGCGTTACTCGCGCAACTCAACGCCGGCTACGGCGGCTCCAGCGAAGTCGACGCCTTCGTCAAGAACTACGAACTCGCCTTCCGCATGCAGGCCGCCGTCCCGGACCTGCTCGACCTGAAAGGCGAAACCGAAACGACGAAAAAACTCTACGGCATGGACGAAGACATCACCTCCGAGTTCGGCCGCCAGTGCCTGCTCGCCCGCCGCATGGTCGAACGCGGAGTCCGGTTCATCGAGCTTCTTACCCCCGCCCGCCCGGGCCTCGACCGCTGGGATCAACACAGCGCCATCGAAAGCGGCCATCGCATCAACGCCAAAGGCGTCGACAAACCCATCGCCGGCCTACTCAAAGACCTCAAGGCCCGCGGCCTGTTAGCCGAAACGCTCGTCATCTGGGGCGGCGAGTTCGGCCGCACGCCCTGCGCCCAAATCCCCGAAAACGGCCAACGCAGCAAAATCGGGCGCGATCACAACCCCTACGGCTTCACCATGTGGATGGCCGGCGGCGGCGTCAAGCCCGGCATCGTCCACGGCGCCACCGACGACTACGGCTACTTCGCCGTCGAGAACAAAGTCCACATGAACGATCTCCACGCCACCATGCTCCACCTCCTCGGCCTCGACCACAAACGGCTCACCTATCGGTATTCCGGGCGCGACATGCGGCTCACCGATGTCGCCGGAAACGTGGTCAAGGAAATTCTGGCGTAAACTGAGAGTTCATGCTTTGCGCCGGAATTGTCGGCCTACCCAATGTAGGCAAAAGTACCCTTTTTAATGCGTTGACCCAGAGCCGAAAGGCGATGGCCGCCAACTACCGTTTCTGCACCATCGAGCCGAACAACGGCATCGTCACGGTTCCAGACGATCGCCTGGAAGTTCTTTCCAAGATCAGCGGCTCCCAGAAACTCGTGCCCAGCGTCTTCGAGTTCGTCGATATCGCGGGCCTCGTCAAAGGCGCTAGCCAAGGCGAAGGATTGGGCAACCAGTTCCTCGGCCACATCCGCGAAGTGGACGCGATTGTCCAGGTGGTTCGGTGTTTTGAAAACTCCGACATCGAGCACGTCATGGATTCCGTCGACCCCATCCGCGACATCGAAGTCGTCGATACCGAACTGATCTTGGCCGACCTCGAAAGCGTCCAGAAGCGACGGCAGCGGAACCTGAAAGCCGCCAAATCCGGCGACAAAAAGGCCGCCGCCGAGAACGAACTGCTCGACCGGCTCGAGCCCCACTTAAGCTCCGGTAAGCACGCCTTTTCGCTCGACATGACGGCCGAAGAGCGGGCGCTCATGAAGCCGCTCTTCCTGCTCACGTTCAAGCCCACGCTGTTTGCCTGCAACGTCGCCGAAGGCGACTTGGCGGATCCGGATGCCAACCCCTGGGTGGGCAAAGTTCGCGCGTTGGCCGCCCAGCATCATGGCTGCGAAGTGGTCGTCGTCTCGGCCGAAATTGAAGCCGAGCTGATGAACCTGTCGCCCGAAGAGCGCGCCGAATATCTCGAAAGCTTGGGCGTCAAAGAGGGCGGAGCCGGCAGCCTGATCCGCGCGGCCTACCATCTCCTCGGACTGCGGACCTACCTCACCACCGGTGAAAAAGAAACGCGCGCCTGGACAATCCACGCCGGCGACAAAGCCCCGCAGGCCGCCGCGGTGATCCACTCGGACTTCGAAAAGGCCTTCATTTCGGCCGAAACAATCGCCTACTCCGACCTCGTCGAACTCGGCAGTTTCGCCGCCGCTCGCGCGGTGGGCAAGCTGCGGACCGAAGGCAAAGAGTACATCGTCCAGGACGGCGATGTGATGGAATTCAAGACCTTCGTTTAGGCAGTTGGAAGCCAAAGGCGAGGTTTTTTGCGTTGGGCGAACAAACGGCGTAGAATGGAAATAAGGAGGCTAGAATGGCCCTCTCATTTGAGTTCGATTTTGAAGTGACGAAAGCCGCGCTGCTGTACTTGGCATCAAAGGAGCTTCCCAACTTTGACAAATATCATGCGGTTAAGCTGCTTTTCCTGGCTGACCGTGAACATCTTCTGAGGTTCGGGAGGCCTATTACGGGAGACGACTACAGCGCCCTACCTTATGGCCCAACCCCGAACAGAATTCTGTGTTTTCTCGACGGACTGGAGAGGGTAGCCAACGAGGGAGCTGATCCAAGCAGTGATGAAGTAGCAGAGCTTGCCCGTTGCTTGGCGGTGAAGAACTTGGCGCATCCTACCTACCATGCGGTTGTACAGCCTGATTTGGATTTTCTTTCTAGGACCGATTTGATAGCGCTTGATAGTGCGATTATCGAGCACGGGCGCAAATCCTTTGAGGACTTAATGGATTTGACACATGGGATGAAGGCCTACACCGCATCATGGCAACCAGACAGTCATAAGAAAAGATTTCCAATGCCATTTGAGAATTTCTTCGCTGATGCACCCGAAAAGATAGACTTTCTCAACGAACTTGAAGAAGATCAAGAAATTCTGCGAAAGTTTTCGCAGCCTCTTGAGGTTTCCAAGGTAATGGGTGCTTAACTGCGTCGCATTCAGACCCTTTCAGGTTTTGGAGTTTCCATGGGCGTTCGGGGGCGATCCTGATGCCCGCCTTAAGCTGTGGATTGTTGCTCGGAACCTTCCGGACGCTGAGATTCTCCTGGTTTTCAAGGCGGCCTCAACCACCAAGAGATGGGATAACGAACCCCTTCTGCTGGAAGGGGCGGTCGAATACAAGGGCGCAGAGCTTGATGGATTCAAGAAGTTCGATCGGCGTACCATCGTGGAGCCAGTTCTATACAACATTCCGTATAGCCACCTCCGCTCGTGCTACCTAAACACGAAGATCGAGTTAGTCGATGAAATGCCAGTTGACTTTCTAGATCGAATTCTTGCCGCTGTCAACAACCATCCTGAATGGAACAAACAGAAGAAGAAGACAGTACTTCAGCGAATTGGCATCAGTGTCTAGCTGCCTCTGCCTTGCAGCCCTGAACTCCGGCCTAGGTCAAAATCGTAAACGCCGTCTCCGTCCGCACCACCGGCCGATACAGCGTATCCCGTTCAAACGGTTGCCGACCTGCCTCGCGGATGAGCCGAAGCAGGTCGCCCCGGCGCAGGTTCTGACTCGTCGTCGCCCCCGCGTCGTGATAGATTTTCTCTTCCACCACCGTCCCGTCGATATCGTTTGCCCCAAATCGCTGCGCGATCTGCGCAATCCCTTCCGACATCATCACCCAGTACGCCTTAATGTGCGGGATGTTATCCAACATCAGCCGCGACACCGCAATATTCCGGATATCGTCAAAGCCCGTCGTCGTCGGCAGATGTGCCATGTCGGTATTCGCCGGGTGAAAAGCCAGCGGGATAAACGTCTGGAATCCATGCGTCTCGTCCTGCAACTCACGCAGCTTAACCAGATGGTCCACCCGATCCGCTTCGTTCTCGATGTGCCCGTACAGCATCGTGCAGTTCGACTTCAACCCCAGATTATGCGCCTCCCGCGCCACTTCCAGCCACTCCCCTCCGTCGATCTTGTGGTCGCAAATCACCCGTCGAATCCGTTCGCTGAACACCTCGGCCCCGCCCCCGGGCTGCGAATCGATCCCCGCCGCAATCAACCGCTGCAGCACCTCCCGATTGCTGATCTTCATCCGCTTGGCGAAATACGAAATCTCCACCATCGTGAACGCCTTCAAATGGACCTGCGGATAGCGCTCCTTCAGCCCGCGAATCATCTCGCAGTACCAATCCAACGTCAGCTCCGGGTGCAGGCCACCGACGATATGGAACTCACTCACCGCCTCGGTATAACCCTCGCCCGCCCGGTGCCAAACCTCTTCGAGTGACATCGTATACCCGGTCGGATCCTTCGCCTTCTTCCCAAACGCGCAAAGCCGACACGACGCCGTACAGACATCGGTCGGGTTGATATGCCGATTCACGTTGTAGTAAGTCAAATCGCCATGCATCCGCTCCCGCACGAGGTTCGCCATATAACCCACCCCCAGCAGGTCGGAGGTCTGATACAGCAGCACCCCATCTTCGAAGCTAAGCCGCTCCTCGGCGTTCACTTTCGCCAGGATCGGCAGCAGTCGGGCGTCGTCTTCAAAATGAGGGGTCATAAGTTTACATTCCACCAGACATCGGCGGCCAAAAAAGCGAAAAACAAAACACTCACATAACCATTAACCGTAAAGAAAGCCGCGTTCACCCGGCTCAGGTCGTGCGGTTTAACCAAGCTATGCTCGTACAGCAGCAGCGCCGCCACCCCAACCACCGCCGCCCAGGACAAACCACCCAGGCCAAAGCTCATCACCAGAAGCACCAGGCAGCTCAGCATCAGCCCGTGCAGGCCCCTCGAGATCATCAGGGCCCCGAATACCCCGAACCGCTCCGGAAGGCTGTAGAGCCCGGCAGAACGATCAAAATCGACATCCTGGCACGCGTAGATGATGTCGAAACCAGCCGTCCAGAACGTCACCGCCGCGGTTAACCAAAGGATCCGCGGATCCAGCGACCCGGTCACCGCAATCCACGCCGCCGCCGGCGCCACCCCCAGCGCGAAACCCAAAACCAGATGCGAATAATGGGTGAAGCGCTTTGTAAACGAGTAAAAGAACAGGATCATCAACGCAGGCAGAGCCAAATAGAAGCAAAGTCTCCCCAACGCGGCCGAAGCGAAAACAAACGCGAAGGACATCGCAAACAAAAACCCCCAGGTGAAGCGCTTCGAAAGCTTTCCCGCCGGAATCTCCCGGCCCCTGGTCCGGGGATTCGCCCCATCGATCTCAGCGTCCAGCAACCGATTGAACGCCATCGCCGCGCTCCGCGCCGTCACCATCGCGACCACAATCCAGAGCAACTTCTCCGCCGCGCCTTCCCCCGGGAACCCCTGCATCCGCCACGCCAACATCGCCCCGGTCAGCGCAAAGGGCAGCGCAAACACAGAGTGCTCGAATTTGATCATCCCGAAAGTTAATAGAAGCCGTTCCCAAAACATTTTGCGTTACCATTTTACTGGATGCTGGCCAGATCATTTTTGCTTCTAATTGTTACCGCCGGATTAACCGGTTGCTACCAGAGCCCTCGCAAGACCGTCACCACGGAAGATTATCATCTCCACGATGTAAAACTTCCCAACGGCAAAATTATTCGTGTCGAAACAATGGCCAAGATGGCCGACGTGATGCGCGGAATGATGTACCGCGACTCGCTCGCTCCCGATCGAGGCATGCTCTTCTACCACGGTGCCCCAGGGGAATACCCCTACTGGATGTACCAGGTCAAGATCCCTCTCGACATTATTTGGCTCGATCGGAACAAGCTAATCTCGGAAATCTCCCCGCGCACCCCGCCGTGCCCCAACGACAAATCCTCCGAATGCCCGAAGTTTGGTGGCTCGAAACAATCCCTCTATGTCCTCGAGTTAGCCGCGGGCGAAGCGCAAAATAACAAACTACAACTAGGCGACAAAATCGAGTTTTAGCATGGATCAAACACAATTGAGGGAACTGCTCGAGCGGGTACGCGCGGGCGAAACGGACGTGGATGCGGCAGTGGGGCGGTTGCGCCATATGCCGTTTGAGGATATCGGGTTCGCCAATGTCGACCATCACCGAGCCCTGCGCCACGGCGTACCGGAGGTGATCTTCGGACTCGGCAAGGCCCCCGAACACGTCGTCGAAATCGCCCTGCGCCTCCAGACGAACGCCAGCAATCTGCTCATCACCCGGGCCTCCAAAGAGTGCGCCGCCATGGTACTGGCCGCCATTCCAGAAGCCGAACACTTTCCGCTCTCCGGATGCATCCGCGTCTGGAAAGATAAATCCATGCTAGGCCGCGGAAAAATCGGCATCGTCTGCGCCGGCACGAGCGATATTCCCGTGGCTGAAGAAGCGCGCGTCACCGCCGAAGTCATGGGCAACGAAGTCTTCGCCATTCACGACGTCGGCGTCGCCGGCATTCACCGCCTCATGAGCAACCGCGAAAAGTTAATGGAAGCCAAAGTTCTCGTCGTCTGCGCCGGCATGGAAGGCGCCTTACCTTCGGCCATCGGCGGTTTGGTCAGCGTGCCCGTCATCGCCGTCCCCACCAGCATCGGCTACGGCGCCGCTTTCCAGGGCTTGGCGGCCATGCTAGGCATGCTCACCAGCTGCGCCAGCAACGTCACCGTCGTCAACATCGATAACGGCTTCGGCGGCGCTTACGTCGCCAGCTTGATCAACCGGCCTTAAACCAGCGGTTCGAGCACGGCATAAACACCAAAACGGGGCTGCAATGATCCGCGGCCCCAACGGTTCACCTGCCAACGCAGGCGCAGAAAGTGAATCGCCGGCTCGGTCGAAAAATCAAAAACCAACGCCGCCGTGCCTACATAAAATCGCTGCGGAAACGCAGCCACGGCCTTCGCCAACCACGTCGTCCCGTCGCTCGAACCTTCAATGGATACATCAATGGATTGCTGCTCCACCGAAGCCGTTATCCCCAACGTCACCTGCACCAGCCCCATACCCGCCGGAATCTCACTCGCTACCGAGTGGCCAGCCGCAACAATCACCGTCTCCAAAAGCAAAAACTGCGGAGCCATACCAGAGCTACACTTCTCCAGGTGCTTTCGCGAGCGCCGCCGGCCGATTCGGTTCCATAATCTCAACTTGATCGCGCGTCAATCGCACCACCCGAACCTGCCCCCGAGGACCAATCGGACCAATATCTCGACCCGCCTTTTGCACCGTCACCCCACCGGCATTACCAACCACCATCTGCGCAGACTCCGTCGTCTTCACGCTCTGCGACTGGCCCGGCTCCATCACGCCCATAAAAATCCGCTTTCCATCCGCCGTCACTTCAATCCAAGTCTTTTCCGTCGCCGCAATATTCAACGACATCATCCCACCCTGGGCCATACTCGGAATCACCGTCGGCCCCGTCGGTGGCGTCTGCACAACAGCGGAGGGCTCTTTCTCTTTCGTCTCCGGTCGAGGCTGCGCGGGAACAACCGGTCGCGGAGTCGTGATTGTTGCAGGCTGGGGCTTATCCGTGTTTCGCACGTTATCCCACAAAAGCGAAAGAAGCCCTCCCCCGGACAACACGATCACTAGCGCCACCAACGCCATGCCGGTTCGACCGTCGAAAAACGAGTTGGACCGCTCAATCACCGGCGCAATCGAAATCAATTTGCGTTCTTCCAACTGCTGAGCCTTCGGGTCCCGCTTCGCCCCGCTCGCTTCCAAGTCCACCGCCGGATCCAGCTGCAAAATCGAAGCATACTCGCTTTCAAACTGTTGACCATTCAAGCCGAGCGCGTGCGCATACTGCCGCACAAAGCTACGATTGAAGAACCCGCCCGGGAGCTTGGACCAATCGTCCGCCTCCATCGCTTCCAGGTACCGACTGCCAATCCGAAGTTCGTCGGCGATTGGACGAAGCTCTTTCTGCTGCCGAAGACGCTCATCACGGAGTCGTTTTCCTAACGTTGCCATAAAAACAGCGAACCTCCCACCGGTTATAATATACCATTGTCCAACAAGCATTCTGGCCCCGCTGCCACCGTCATTGTCGTCAACTGGAACCGCCGCGAAATGCTTCGGGAATGCCTCCAATCTCTAACAGAACAGGTGACTTATGGGGGACACTCATTGTCTCTTGAAATCGTCGTAATCGACAACGGATCGACCGACGGCTCCACCGAAATGGTACCAAACTTGTTTCCGTACTGCCACCTGATCCGAAATACCACCAATCGGGGATTCTGCGGTGCCAACAATCAGGGGATCGCCGCGGCCACCTCCCCGCTCATCGCACTGCTGAACAACGACGCCGTCGCCAGCCCCCACTGGGTCGCCGCCCTGCTCGAAGCCATCAACCGCGATCCCCGCAACGGCATGGCCGCCAGCAAAATCGTCCAGTACGAATCGCCCGGCATCATTGACAAAGCCGGCGGCCATATTTTGTTCCTCGACGGACAGAACCGCGGCCGCGGAACCGGCGAACTCGACCGCGGGCAATATGACGGCCAACTCGAATTAGGATGGCCGGATGGCTGCGCCGCCATGTATCGTAAAGCAATGTTTGATCATGTGGGTACCTTTGATGAGGATCTGTTCGCCTACGCCGACGACGCCGAATTGGGCCTCCGCGCCCGGATTGGCGGTTGGCAGTGTGCCTACGCCCCGGACGCCTTGGTCCGCCACCGGCGAGGAGCCACCCTCGGCCAGGGAAACCCCCGCCGCGTCTTTCTCATCGAACGGAATCGGATCTTACTCGCCGCCAAACTCTTTCCCTGGACTCTCCTTCTGTTAAACCCATTCTATTTTCTCCAGCGAGTTTGGGCCGCCAAAAGTAACGGCGGAGACCTCGCGGCCTTTCCAGGCTGGAGTGGCAAATCCCGCGTTGCCTGGGCCATGATTCGGGCCAATCTCGCCGCGCTCTGGTTGCTCCCCCGCTTCCTACGGAAACGCCGTGATATCGATCGACTGGCCCGCATCCGTGGCCGCGATCTGGCCAAGCTCCTTCGCCGAGAGGCCCCCACCGCCGCGTCGATGTTCATATCATGAGCCAAAGCACCCGCAGTGCATGCCCCGCGTGCGGCCACGACGGCTACAAGTCGTTGTTCCACGGCACCGACCGACTGTATCGAACCACAGACCGCGGTTTCACCGTCGTCGAATGCGCAAAATGCCGACTCATGCGCCTATTCCCGCAGCCCCGGCCTTCTGAGCTGAGTCAGTTCTATCCCGCCCAATACTGGTTCAGCCCCGGCGATTCGCCTGCCGCCCGAGCCGAAGAACGCTACCGGCGCTTCGTTCTCAACGACCACGTCCGCTTCGTCGAATCATCCATCGAAACCACCCCCACCCGCGGCACCGTGCTCGACGTCGGTTGCGGCGGCGGACTCTTCCTCCGCCTCCTCCGCGAACGCGGCCACCGAGTCGTCGGTCTCGATAACTCCCTGGACGCCGCCCAAGTCGCCTGGAAGCAAAACCGCGTCGCCGCCCTCTGTGGCTCCCTCACCCGGGCACCCTTCCAGCCACGTCAGTTTACGACCATCACGATGTTCCACGTTCTCGAGCATCTTTACGATCCCATGGCCTTCTGCGAAGCCGCCAGAGACTTACTCACCGACGACGGGCGACTGGTGATTCAAGTCCCCAACGCCGCCTGCTGGCAGTTTCTCCTCTTCGGAGAACACTGGAACGGCATCGACATCCCCCGTCACCTCGTCAATTTCAAGGAGAAAGACCTCGTCGATCTCCTCGACGCCAGCGGCTTCACCGTCACCCGTCGCAAGCATTTTTCTCTCCGCGATAACCCCGCCGGCCTCGCCACCACCATCGCCGTCGGCCTCGACCCCATGGCCCGGCGGGTCCGCAAAGTACAGGAATCCCCCCAAGGACGCCTGTTTAAGGACGCCCTCTACTTCGCCCTCATGCTCGCCTGCATTCCGCCAACCCTCGTCGAAGCGGCTTGCCGCGCAGGCTCAACCATCATGGTCGAAGCACGCAAAAAATGAGGGACTACGTCCTGCATTTTGAAGGGGCCATCCGGCGCGCAGTCGAAAGCTTTGCCTCATCCCTCGCACCCGCTAGCCGCGTTCTCGACGCCGGAGCCGGCGAACGCCAATACGCCCCCTACTTTCGGCAGCATCACTACCTCGGCGTCGACCTCGGCGTCGGCGATGCCCAATGGAACTACCAACTCCTCGACGCCATTGCCGACCTCCGGGCCCTTCCCTTCCCCACCGCCACCTTCGCCGGCGTCCTCAACGTCGTCACCCTCGAACACGTCACCGACCCCCAGCAAGTCGTCGCCGAAATGGCCCGCGTCCTCGCCCCCCACGGGCGATTGCTCCTGATCGTGCCCCACGAATGGGAGGTCCATCAACACCCTCACGACTATTTCCGCTACACCCGCTTCGGATGCCAATTGCTCCTCTCGCGTGCCGGCCTGGCCATCGAATCCATTGAGCCCGTTGGCGGATACTTCCGGCTCCTCAGCCGCCGACTCCTTTCCGGCTACAAATTCTTCCCCCTACCCCTCGCCGCCGTTTGGCTGCTCCTGGTCGGACTCCCCGCGCTGCTCCTGCCCCTGCTCGACCGCTTCGACCGCCAGTCCGACTGCACCCTCGGCTACATCTGCCTCGCCCGCAAACTCCCCGATTCACGCTAAGCTAGCGGCTATGCCGAAACGTCGTCAACTCCTCGCCCTCGCCGCCCCCTTCGCCCTCTTCGCCGCCAAGCCCGGTGGCCTCCCCAATGTCACCCTCAACGCCAAAGACGTCAAAATTCAGAAAAACCCTTTCGGAGAGCTGCGCATTTATTTCGACGGCCCCACCGATCAGCTTCGCTCGATGACCGCCGGCAGCCTCCTGCTCAACGCCGGAGCCACCCCCCATCCGCCCCATTCCCATCCCGAAGAAGAGTTCATGGTCATCACCGAAGGCTCCGGCGAACTCTTCTGCGATGGCAAGACCGTCAACGTCGGCCCTGGATCCATGATGTACTGTGGTGCCAACCAATCTCACGGAATCCTCAACACCGGCAAGAAGCCGCTCTTGTTCTTTTTCTACAAGTGGAAAACTTAACCAGCCTTTACGTTTTTTTGCACAAATCTAGTTGCGGCGGTACGCCTCGACATCATACCCTTGTGGCGATGGAGCTTACCGACGCGGATTTAATGCACCAGTTTCAAAACGGGGACATTCCGGCCTTCGAAGAACTCGTAGGCCGTTATACCCTCCGTTTGCACCGTTTCCTGCAAAGGCTGGTGCTGAATATCGCGGTGGCCGAAGAATTAACGCAGGACACATTTCTTCGCGTTTTCCTCGCCCGCGGCCGATATCACGCCTCGGCGTCGTTTTCCACCTGGATCTACCGTATTGCCACCAACCTGGCGCTCAACTGGATTCGAGACTCCCGCCACGCCCGCCAAACCTCCAGTCTCGACGCCCTCACCATCCTCGGCACCAAACTCCAAATTCCCGGGCCGGACCGCGGCACCGAAGCCCAGTTGGTGGCGAAGGTTGAAGTCGAACGCGTCCGCTCCGCCATCGCCTCCCTGCCCGAACGGCAGCGCGTCGCGGTCTTGCTGCACAAGTATGAAGGGCAGGACTACGAAGCCATCGCCCGGACCCTTGATTGCTCCGTCCCTGCCCTAAAAAGCCTTCTCTGCCGAGCTTATGCCGTTCTGAGAGGCCGCCTTCAGGCCGATGGGGTCGAGCAAGCCACGATCTCCTACCGCGAGGCCCGCCGCCGCTTCCCTAAACGCGAAAAACCTCAGTGCTCTTTGCCCGTGTACATCGAAGCCACATACTGCTCATAGCCGTTGTAGAGCAAGGTGGGCTTCCGTTGCATCGTCGGAATCAGTTGCTCTATCGCCTGCGACCAGCGCGGGTGCGGCTTTTTCGGGTCAATATTGGAATAAAAACCGTACTCCTGCGCGTTGAGCTTATTCCACAGTGTCGGTGGCTCGCTCGAAGTAAATTCGATTTTGACGATCGACTTAATCGATTTGTAGCCATATTTCCACGGCACCACCAGCCGAATCGGCGCTCCATTCTGCTTCGGCAGCGGCTTGCCGTACATCCCGGTCGTCACCAGTGTCAGCGGGTTCATCGCCTCGTCCATCCGCAGTCCCTCGAAGTAGGGCCACGGATAGCTGGTCGCCTGCTTCATACCGGGCAGTTGATTCGGTCGATTGACCGTCACAAAACGAACATACTTCGCGACGGGCTTCGGCTCCGCCAGCTTGATCAGTAAGCTGAGGGGGAATCCAGTCCACGGCACGGCCATCGCCCAGCGCTCGACGCAGCGGAACCGATACAGGCGTTCTTCCAACGGAAATTTCTTCCCAATATCGTCGAGATCGAGTTTTTGCGGCTTGTTGCACTGACCGGTGATTTCTACCGACCAAGGCGAAATCTGAAACTCGGTCGCCAGTGCCGCCAGCCCTTCTTTGGCGTACGGATTAAGCTCGTAGAAGTTGTTATAGCCGGTCGCCGCCCATTCTTCGGTAATCGGGCGGTCCAGGGTAAACGCCTCGTTCCGCTTGGCGCTCTGCGCCCAAGCCGGTAGCGTGGATAACCCCGCCGCCGCGAGCAATTGACGTCGATTCAGAAAAACGGCTTCAGGCGTAGCATCCTGTTCCCGCATCTCCCAGCCTTTTGGAATTCGAATCCGCATAGTACTACTGTACAAATTTCGGGAACACTATGGCGGAGACCTCCGTAAACGATGGCAGATACTGCAACGCTTGTGGATTTGCAAGGCAAGCCGATCATCCGTATTGTGCGAAGCTGCGAGTTTCTTGATGAGGTCTTCTCAGGACAAAGTTCGGACCCTGCCGCGCCCCTACTTCAACCGCGCGGCATAGTTCAGTTGCACTACCATGGGCAATTCCTGCTGGCTGCCTTCCGGCTCCGCTATCAAAAACCGCTTCCCGTCCTTTGCACTGCGGAAGTAGCCAAATTGTCCCGTTCCCCTATACAAAGCCTCAGCGCGCCCCACCTGCACGCCCCCTGCCTGTAGCACCATGCTGGCTGCCATTAGCGTGCCATCCGGTTTGCGATAGTACAACTCCTTGCCGTCACCGCGCCATTGGGGAAACATTCCGCCTTCCGCCGATACCAACCACTTGCCCCGTCGCTCCGGGTACCCTTCCACATAGATCTCTGGCCGCCCAGATTCATTCGAATGGTATGCCACCCATCGGCCGTCTGGCGAGAATACCGCATTGCCCTCACTGTACTTTGTTTCCAGATACGCTTCCGACTTCCGTTCCCCACTTAACGACAGCTTCTTGATGTCATCAAGCCCATACAGCAGTACCTTCCCATCCGGCGACACCCCGCTTGGATACTCATTCCCGTTCCCCTGCAACAGCAACTCTTCTACCCCACTCCCATCCGCTGCTTTTCGATGGATTCCTTTCCCGTTCAGGTAATACAACTGCTTCCCGTCCGGTGACCATTGCGCATTGCCGCCTCCGTTGAATGTGATCCGCGTACTCAACCCTCGCCCCAACTCCAGTACCCATACGTCAGACTGCCCGCCACTCGACAACGCTGCGTACGCCACTCGGCTTCCGTCCGGCGACAGACTGTAATAAATACTCGAAACCACCGACTGCCCCACCACTTCCAATTGCTTTCCCGCTCGATCCCGCCACACCCATTGTGTCTTCTCACTTCCACTCCCTCGTCCGTAATACAACGTTCCGTTCCCCGATACCGAAAAGTCTGCATTGCGATTTCCACTGGTTACTTTTATGCCCTCTGCCACTGTTACCGCTTCCCCGCTCAGCCGCGGCGGATCCAACTCCAGCTTCCGCGACATCAGCGCCCCTCCCTGCATGTACAACAGACGCTTCGTGCTCGCATCGTACACCGCACTATATTCGCTCTCCTGCAGCTTTACTGCTGCCTTGCCGTCCATCGACCCTACGAAAATCGCATTCTGCAGACCACGCATCAAGTACAGGAATTGCTTGCCCCCGGGGAGATACTGCGGATAGTAGTGATAAACCTCCCCCGCTTGTTTGTTTATTGTCGTCACTACCACTGGCGTTCCCCCTGCTGCGGCTATTCGCTTCAGGCCAATCCCTCGATCTGCGTACAGAATCTGACCGTCTTCACTCCACGTTCCTCCTCGTGGAACACCCACCTCGCAAAGCGTGAGCGGGCTGCCACCTGCGACGTCAATCCGCTTCAGTTTCCCTTGCGCTCCAAACCCTATCGACTTGCTGTCGGGCGACCAGAACGGGCGGCCTGCTTCCTCGGTGCCGGGGAGTGCTTGCGCTTCGAGTGATTCCAAGGCGCGGATATGCAGCAACGTTACCCCCTTTGCGTTTGTGGCGACGAAGGCCAGCGTGCGACCGTCGGGTGAGATCGCAGAACCGCCTAAGAAGTGGCTCCCGGGCAGTGGAATCACTTCGAACTTGGCAGGCATGACTGGCTCGGTTGTCTTGCGCAGCCACAGTCCCCAACCCAGGATTGTAGTGATCAACAAGACGCCTGCCACTAATGCCCAGGGCCAGCGGCTTGGCAGTGGGGCTGCGACGGGTGCTGCGGCGGCTGCCGTTTCTGGGGGCGGATTACGCAAGTCCAGCACCACGTCGCGCATCGATTGGTACCGTTGTTCGGGGTCCTTGGCCAAACACCGCCGCACCAGCCGTTCCAGCCACACCTTCGTAAACGGCTCCACGGACATCGGCGCCGGCTCTGCCGATATAATCGACACAATCAAACTGGAATAGTTACTGCCCTGAAATGCTTTCTGCCCCGTCA
>Ga0209086_10000260_pt1 | contig 46022 bp, 52 predicted proteins | sample M_130207_XF_Meta_FD_187312 | JGI IMG/M metagenome (GOLD analysis project Ga0209086, IMG submission 187312) | Freshwater microbial communities from Lake Montjoie, Canada to study carbon cycling - M_130207_XF_MetaG (SPAdes) (version 2) | ecosystem: Environmental > Aquatic > Freshwater > Lake... | reverse complement strand
CTATGCCAAATGGCCTGTCTTTAAAGAAGTCAGCTTTTTCGTCAAACATGTTATTACCCTTCTATTCGGTTACGGACATCTGGTCACAGTAAGGTACTCCAGGCTTAAACGGAGTGCGCTTTACTATTCCGTGCATTCTATCTAGCTCTGTCCTAGCCTCGTCATTGTCTTCTATGGCTTTGCCTATGTCTGTCCACTTAGCCTTGACGAGTCCTAGTAGTCCGCAGTCAGCGGTCTTCCTTGACTTGTCTATGTTCTCCAACTGTAAGAAGGCGCATGTTCTACCTTTGATGGTAGGATCCATATCTACGATGGTAGTTATGGTAGCTTCATGCCAATCCCATACAGTTTTCTGTCTACCTTCTTCATCAGGAGACCACCTCATGGACACTGTAATATCCCTGTTTTCTCCTGCGTTACTTAAAGAGTTCTTCTCCATTTCCATCTTAACTATTCTTACGGACTCATTTAACTTCTGTATCTTATCCTTGAGGGTAGTGTATATCTTCATGGTGGAGTGGTAGGTTAGAGCATCACCTCCGGGTATTCTCTTTAGATTGAATCCCCTACTATCCTTTGAGATTTTTACATGGTTTACGCCGATGAAGCTAAAAGGCCAAACCCTAAGCTCATTAAACAGAAACTTGCAATAAGTATTGATGAGGTTAGCGCCTTTAGCAAACCCTACCTTTGCGTGACCTTCTTCCCATATGTCAGTGATGTCTGCATCCGTAGCGACACCTGTAAGAGAGTCCACTCCTATAGCAACAGGAAAAGGACAGCCACCTATATCTGGATAAGCTTTCCTGCTGTTCTTTAACCAAGAGGTTATATTATTCTGCCAGCCTTCTACGGAAGAACATATGTTAGTAGGAAATCCTTTATCTTTGTCAAAGCCTATAATGCTGGATCTTAAGTCTGGTGTATCTCTAGCCTCTGTAAGGTTGTACACATATCCGCCTGAGCCATCTACGTGCCACTTGAACATCTCAAACAAAAAAGCTGTCTTACACGAACCACTAGGGCCATATATCTCCGTCATTCTTGACAGAGGGAAACAATCGTTTGCAAAGAAGTACCTAAGGCTGAAAGCTCTTAGAGGTATTCCTATTACAACCGACTCCGACTCGTTTCCTAAATACATGTCGCTCCTTCCAAGTTTGTTCTGAGATGCCGTCATCTGCGTAGAAAAAAAGCTTGTAAGTGCGTCCGGTGCTAGATCCAACTTCTTCTTGGCCATGATGCCCTCTTATATATGTAGTAATATGTTGTTATCTGCGTAGTTATAAATGTACCCCTTGCCGTAGCAAGGGGTACTCAAGGTTTACACTTACTATTCAGAGGCCCCGTTAGTAGACCGAGCCTTGGAAAGCTTGGCTTTTAGGATATCCTGAATTTTCTCTGAGTTTTCAGATGACTCCGAGATGTTACTGCTAACCATCCTTTGAATGTCAGCCATGTTATTAACCATAGGCACTGTGTTAGGCACAGAAACCGGATGGGGAATAGCAGGTGCTGAGACCTTAGGATAGTAGTCGTAAACAGGCTGCGGTACAGGAACACCTACAGGCGCCAAGTTAGAGGTAGCCTGCTGGTAAGCCAGAGGGGTCTGGTTTGGTGCCCATTGAGCCTGAGCCTGGACTGCGGGCTGATTAAACCCAGGGTTAGAGACTAATGTAGCCATTAATCCAACCTGCCTCAGGAACTCATTACCAAAGCCGACAAAGTCAGCTGGCATGATGCGTTCGTATCTGTCTCGCAGAGCGTGAACGACCAACCCAGCCGAAGCTGCGTTGTCCCTCATACTATCTACGATGAATCTTACTTGCTCCTCATCAGATGGAATATTGACACACTCCTTGATGGGTGTTTCTACCCGCTTAGCTATCATAGCAATCTCTTCATTACTGAAGGCGGCTGGCTGGCCACGGTAGGACTTAGATAGAAGACAATCATACCCGATAGGCTTAGACTTTCCAGTATAAGCCATAGGGCTGACAGCCTTGAGGTGCTCGTACCCTCTAGGGGTAAAGCCCATTTCATAGAACAGCATGTAAGCCCCATCGGTCAGGCTTACTATGTCACCATGCTGAAATCTAAGATTAGGATCCTCAGAGGTTACTCCGCTAGGCGTATTGATCTCCTTATTCATGGAGGACCAAGCAGACTTCTTTAATAGCATAAAGACAGTCTGGTGATTAGGAGCTAACCCGTCTGGAGGGTTATTAGAAGCGCCTTTATTTTCATAAATAGCGCACCGAACCATAAGTGCCATATCTGGCCTAGAGATAAGGGCAGACCTGCCCTGGCCTCCCTTAATCATTAGGGCCCACTCTTGTGGCCCCTTAATCTTGCCGACACTTACTTGGCTAGCCAAGTCGTACAAGATAACAGCAGGATTATTCCTAGTGTCATAGTGAGTGTCTTCTGGATCATATGCAATCCAGGACTTTTGAGGGTTGCCAAACCCTAGTACCATAGAGGCGGCGTAGAACCAACCACTGAAGTCGGTATTGTTATACCGAGTTGGCTGGAAGTTTCCGTCTTGTATACAGGGGAGCACCCTTAATACAGTCGGGTCAGACTTGGCCCATGACGGCCTCTTAATCATTCCTACACCGGGCTTGAGGATATGATCTCCTCGATTTGATTCCCTGGCTGCGTTTTCGCTAGGCATTCTAAATCCTTGAGTAGGATCCATACAGATTCTCCATTAAAATTTCGGGTGAAAAGATCACCCTGGCCAAAAGTAAAAAATTAACACTATGCTCTTTTTATTAAATCGAGCTGCTCTGACAACTGGTAAATCTGTTTATTTAAAAAATTTAAATCACCAGAATTATCCAACACGTGAGTGCAATCAGAGGAATTATAAGTGATGGTTGGATCCGGGTCAATACCCGGCCTATCCACCCACACTGCATATTTAATGTAACCCCTTTCTAGGCTAGACTTTAATTCTTTAAAATCTCTTATGCCTGATAAAACCTTGGCGCGCTCTAGGCATCGCCTTACCAACCAAGTTGGGTCATCCAAGCGGTTTAGTATATTAAACCACTCCATTCTTCTATCATGACGGGTATCCCAGGCTGTCTGCTCTGGTAAATCTAACGCCTGAGCCACTACGTCCTTACCTACCCAAGACATGCTTCCAAGATAAGGCAGTCCTGTTAGTTTAGAAAATATAAAAGCAGATTCATCTTTGCCTGATCTGCCGTGTCCGCAGAAAGCGATCATAAGTTATTCCTTATTAGGGCCTCGAAGACTACACCTGGCCAGGAAGCCAGGGGTGTCTTCTTTTAGCTCTTCCTACCTCTAGTTCCATATCCTGTAGTATTCTAAATAATCTATCCTTTCCTTCAGGGGAAAGCTTCTCTTCTAGCTCAGCGCAGAGAGGACCGTTCTGTCCCCTCTGTCTAAGTAGCAGTGCCGTTATATGCTTTGAAAGGTTACTCACTCTTTCTCTCCTTAGTTTTAAAGCCAGCAATCGCTTGCTCGTACTTCTGTTATAGAATCTCCCCCGATGTAGTCACCATCGAAGGTATCTCCATCATCATCGCTATCCCCGGCTTGTAAAATTAACATGTTATCTTTAATTTTTACAATCTTACCGGATTGTTCTATGTCAGCTTTAAAGCTGACCCAATCCCCAACTTTTACTTTTTTTCCATCTACAATAGCCATGTTGTTGTCCTTTTTAATAAAAGTATGATCCCAAAAGATATTTTGGGATCATAGGTGAAGCTGACCAAGTTTATACTAGCTTGGGTGGCCTTCTGCCTCAGCTGCTTTTTCGACAGCGTGTTTGTCTTCTAACTCAGCTTTAGCTAGACGAGCTGCGTTAGCTCGTTCCACTAAAACCGGGTCGCCATCCTCGGCCATTCGGTCACAATAAGCCACTTCATTAAACGCAGCTTGCTCTTCTTCCATTCTTTTATCTACTGGCATATCCATCTCCTAATGCTGGGCAAACCTTTCGGGTATGCCCATAACCTTGCAGTCTTCTTGAGTAAGCGGTATCGACCACTTAGTAAATACCTCTGTCGCTATACCCAAATGAAAAGGACCGCAATCTCCTTCTCTAATAGACCCATCTAACTTACAAGAATATATACCTACCTTATCTACCATACATACTGGAAGAACTTCGTCCACTACCCACGGCACACAAGCATATGGCACTTCAAGAATAACAGCATCATGGACCTGTAGTATGATGTCGTATGTCATACCTAAGGGTGCACTGTCTCTGTATGAGTGTATATGATCTAGCGCCCTAGACATAACGTCCGCTACGCAAGATTGAATAGGGAAATTCATGCTCTGTCTCTCGTACTCAGCGACTACAGCTCTATCTTTAGAGGGCGAGAACCTTCTAAATCTTCCAAATGAGTTACAGATCCAGCCTGGGTCTTTGACCCTAGACCTGCACTCTTGAAAGTAAGCCGGTAATCCTGGATACATGGCTACCAAGCCGTTAATTAGATCCTGAGCTTCCTTTACGGAGATGTCCACTCCCTCTTGCTTAGCTTTCCTTGCAGTAGAGTCAGCCCCTTGACCATAAGCATATCCAAACACCACAGCCTTAGCTGCAGTCCTTAGACCCGCCTTACCTGCATCCTTTAGTCCTTTCTTAGTGGGTGCACATGACAACTTAAACGTACTCACAGCTACGTTACTGTGAATGTCATAGTAGTCGGGATCACTCTCAGGGAGATTAGCCCGACGAACATGATCTATCATATTCTTATCGCCTGACTGCCAAGCCATGATAGCCAGCTCAGCTCCGGTATAATCTGCCTCTACCAGAACGTGACCAGCCTTGGCACTTATCGCAGATCTAAGCGGATAAGAGTATTCAAGTGAAAGGCTAGGACCATGAGTTGAGAAGATAGCTTTGTACCTATCCTCTATGGTCTTACCTAGATTTTGCATGTTAGGTCTAGAAGACGAAGCTCTACCTGTTTCCTTAGCCTGACTAAACATAGAGCGAACTCTATTGTCAGAGTTTACATAAGATAACAGACCCTTCTCATAGACTTGATCTCCGTCGTCGTCTAGTACTTCTATGCCATCCTTATCGCACTCAGGAGATCTGAGCACAGTAGTCTTAAGGTAATGTAATGCTCTTACATCCCTAAGCGTAGATATGACCATGTTTCCATCACTTAATATAGTAAGCGACTCTTTGTCAGTGCCAGGCGAGTACATATTCTCTGTACCCCTAGCTACTAGCTCTGCCCACAGCTTCCCCTTAGATCCAGATCCTGTACTCTTATAGGGCGCAAGATGCAGGCACACAGCGTCATCAGGTCGCTGCCTTACTGGATTACCATCAGCGTCCCTTTTACCAGACAGGCGCTCTCCGAATAGGAGCTCCCGCTTGTGAAAGGTGCTCGAAGCATTAAAGTCTGGCCATCTGAGCATAGTCTTAAGCTTAGCTGACAAGCTCTCGTGCAGGGCTTCGTATAGATCTGTTAGTTCTCTAACCCTAGCTTCGTCTATGCATATTCCCTTCTGTCTCATCTCTATAAAGGCTGGGTATGCTCTCATAGATGTCCAGAAAGGAACTCTACAGTTGTTGTCATACCTATCTTTATCTAACTTACCTACAGTGGAGGCGTCTCCATTATAGTAGTCAAATAACCTTCTGGTCACGTCTGCATCGTAGCAACCGTAAGGTATAAGTACTTCGTCAGGACAATCGCCGTAACCCCCTAGAGCTGAATCTTTTATGCCTTTGTCTTTGCAGTACTTCTTTCGCCATTCGATAAGAGGACCTTCCCACCTTGGTACGTTGCAATACCTTACGGCCTGCTCCTCCAAGTTGAATATGTCAGTCTCGTTTACTGAGTGTGCTGCTAGAAGTGTGTCAAAGCCGCCTTCGTACTTAGTCTTCTCAAACCCGAACTTAAAAGCATCAGCATCAGCCTTAGTCTTTATTGCTTCAAAGTCATCGTCATCAGGCGCCATGAACAGAGTAGATAGATCTACTCCTAATGACTTTAGCCAAGGAAGATCGGCTGTAAGATAGTGTCCTACTATTCTTACCTTTCTTCCGTCTTCGGGAAAGAATATAGAGTTAAGTAGGTGCCTTAGGTTATCCATACCTCTAGAGGGGTCTCTACAGGTGCTATCAAACTCTAGGCCCCCGCCAGCTTTATTCACAACTATGCTACAAGCGAACTTCGGCCTCCAAGACAACTGCAAGGTTCTGACGTATGCATTCTTCTCAGTCGGCCAATCTCCATGCCACTCTAGGTCTATGGCTATAACTGGGGATCTATCTTTTAGTATCTCGTCTCTTATTACAGTGAGCTCATCGCTGGTCCTTATCTCAAAGTGCTGTATGTCTGTCTCGTTGGACAGAAACTCTTCTCCTCTGCACAGGGCGGAGAAGTGAGCTATAGATGACCTAAGCCTTTCGGAGTGCTCAGGGTATCTCATTACATAGGCAGGGCTTACAGCTGCGATAGCCTTTGCAATATGAATAGACCCATCTGGGCACTGTATAGGTACGTCAAATACCTTACCTACAGCGTCCGATAGTTTCTTGTCTCTACCTACTACTGCCTTTAATGCTTCATCCCCGGTAAGGAGTATGAAGTCAGGCTTAGCTAGCATCATCTCTAGCTTTAGTATGGGAGAGCAATTATTTATCCATACAGACTTAATACCATTCGAAGAAGGGTCTAAGGTCTTATGCTTTACAACATAAGTAAGATAGAAGTCTGATTTAATAAACTCATAACCAGAAAGATACTCCCACAGAAGCTCAGCACCTTGACCAAATGTGACCTTGCCTAGGTATATGTCTTCATCAGTGGGAGCCTTTCCTACTACCATATACTTGTACTGTCTAAACGGTCCTACTCTGCAGTTAGGCATCCATCCACTACCTGGGACGGTCCTAGCTTCGAGCATGTGCCCGTTAAACCTTACAGGAAGCATAAAGTTACTATCGTATAACGCTCTAAAGTATAAGAAGTCAGAGTATGCATCTAATATTACCTTATCCTCGGAGCCAGATAAAAGCTTAGCTAGCTGAAAGAAGTCCGGACCTATCTTGTTAAACAGGTGCATACTCTCGCTTGGAAAAACAAAAGGCCACTCTAGTAGAGGGCCAGCTTTTTCTATTAGCAGCACGAAGTTCTCAAACGTGCAGTGCTTTGATAGGTCTAATTTATCACTCATAGCTTGGGGGCCACTCCATTATTACCTTTGGTATTTCCATACCACTGGCTGAGATTTTATTGTGGAAACGTCTCCATAACTCTAATCTAAGAGTTCCTGGATCTTCGTCACCCTCCATTTCTATTTTTACTACAAGTGACCTAGGAACCGTTTGCTGTATCTTAGCTACTAACTGGTTAGCCTTATCACTGGCATCAGCATCTAAAGCTACAGCTATAGGCTTACCGTTAAAGTGCTTACCTATGGAGGACAGTTGACTATGGCTGCAATCACTGCCAAAGATTGCTATGCCTGCAGGACCTACAGACCAAACATCCGCCGGGCCTTCGCATACAACTAGACAGCCTTGGTTGACTGCGTTGTCTAGGTTGTACAGAAGAGTCGACTTACGCATTCCGATAGGATTTATATACTTCTGACGAGTCTTTAGTTTGCCAGTGCCAGCTACCCTAGCTTGGTACCCCATTAACTTTGCCCCTTGGTATATGGGGATATATATTCTGTCTCTTAGAGCCGGAATGCCCTGATCAGTTATCCAGCCTAAGCCTAGATACCTCTCTAGCCTCTTAGTGTCATAGCCTCTGCCCCTGAGGTAAACTAGAGCCTCATGGTCATCAGACAGGTCTGATAAAGCTACGCATCCTTGCGGGGGCTTAAACTCCAGCAAGTGAGCAGCTTCAGAATCTGACAGCTTTACCTGCCTTACTGGTAGCGACATCTTAGCTGTAGTTCCAAATAGCCATACGTGAAGCTGGTCTAGTCGGCTTCTGCCTGCTTCGCCCTTTGTACAAGCTGTCTCGTTAAAGCAGCTAGCCATGAAACGGTTTTCAAACCACCTATGGTTTATGTACAAGCGAAACCTGCTATCGTTACACCACGGGCAACATACCCTATAGTGCTCTCCGCTTACTAAAAGCGAAGAGGAGCCGTCGCTAGCGGTCCTTTCAACCATAGCAACGCCTTTATTAGATACTAGAACTTTGTTAAATATTTTCTTTAGTTTGTAGTAAAGCTCTGGGCATAAAACTTCGCTTTCGTCTGTCATGTTCATAAACATCCTTTCCTATCATATACCGTCATCTTCTTCGAGTGACGATAAGCTTGTTGTTGAAGGCTTTCTGGTAGGAGCAACACCCATAGCTGCGCCTGCTATACCTGCAGGTACAAATCCAGAGTGTTCATCCACCTCCCATTCAGTATCCACTTCGTAGTTACATGTATCCCCGTTAAACCTAACTATAGCGTGGTTCTTTGATGTGAACTCATCGTTTCTTCGCTTAGACGCGTCAAACCGCTGAACACCGCTTTGAGGATGCTTATTGCCTAGACAAAATACTCTATGGCAGTTTTCTGCAAAGTCTTTACACTCAGATGCCTCTGAGTGATGTATGGGCATACCAGGCCTAGTCTTAGTGGAAGCACCACTAAGCTGCTGAAGTATAAAGGCATGGCACTTAAACTTATTACACACCTCTAGTGATATCTTTTCAGGAATAGCTCTTATGTAGTGTCTCAAGTTCTGGTAGCCGTCCTTAGTGCCAGTAGCATGCCTTTCGGCACACAACTTAGCGTAATCCATTACAAATGTTCCTAGGTCCGCGCCGGAAGACTTCAGGCAGGCATTTAGCTGCGCTGTAATCTCGTCTATGTAGCCTTTACCCTTATGCTGTTGATTCTCGCCGTTTAGGGATATGATTCGGCAATGCTCGGATAGAATTGTCTTTGCATCCGCAAACCTTTCAGACTCAGGGCGCTTTACGGAGCTATCAGATATTCCAGCATATCTCTTTAGTTCGTAGTCCCTATAGCTAGACCGAGTCGATAGAGGGTCACCGCTGATGACATGATTCATAACGTGCTTCATGGGCATCTCAGCCATACTGGCTAATAACCTAAACCGCATGCTATCAAGGCTATCCTCATAGTGTAATAAAACACCTATCTTAGGTTTGTACTCTAGGCCGCTCATCCTTGCTTTTATTTTTTTGTAGTTTTCTATTCTACAGAAGCTTGTGATTATATTTATACCCATCCACGTCTTACCGCTGCCGAATCCTCCCAGCACTCCGTAGACGTCTCCGGCCCTAACCCCGCCTGTCATAAAAATATCAAAGTAAGGCATACCTATAGAGTCTCCTACAATAATGTTTGGTTTCCAGACATCTGGCATGACGCTATACACTGCAGAGGACTCTACAGACTGTATCTCGCCTAATACGTTTGTTATGTCTTCAACGAACTTGGATGGTTCTTTTATAACACTCTGAGATGAGTTTATTCCGGCTACATTGTTGTAGATGGCATCGTGAAAACCGCGCTCTATCAAAAACCTTTTTATAAGGCTCCTACAGGTATTCCTGTTCTTTATGATCTCTTCGCTTGTAAAAGATCCTACAGCCTTTACTAGATCCATGCAGGCGTCTTTAAGAGGTATTTGGTTTCCCATAACATACCCACTTCGGACCATATCATTATCACTTACCATAAGTCTTAAAGCTTCTTGATTAGGTCGGTCACCGAAGTCCACCCTATAAAGCCTTATACACTTAACCGCTATCATGTAATGCTTTTCATCCTCTGAGAAGTAGTTATCTTTAAAGAGGGAAGAGCATTCCGAAACTAGGTCGTCATCATTCGAATAGTGCCTTACCATAAAATCTATGGAGTCGACATCTAGCCTATAAGAGGATTCTCTTGATAGGCTATTTTTATCTAGCTTATACATTCCACCTCCGTGTTACAGAACTACCTTATCTGTTCTAATTCCAAATTCAATTCTTTTGAATTGTATGTGTTTAGTTGCCTTATCCAAGAACGAGCTATGCAAAGCCCCTCCCCACGCTAAGTCGTACACATCCGGCTGGAGCATGTACTCTTCAGACGCCTCTAAAAGCAAATCTGGCGGTACATAATCCTCAAGCTGCATCATCATAAGTATATTAACTTTACATATGGCTGGCACCTTACTTAAAAGAACTACATCTGCTACAGACTCTTTTGAAGAAAGAATCTTATGCATAGTTGTAAGATCAACATCTACTGTCTTCTTGAATGAGTTAAATAAGTTGGCGCTCTCTTGTAAGGCGGATTCCCTTCGGGCTATAGCAACCCTTACGGCTCTGGCCCCGTGGCAAGAGTTAGCCGAAGGAGGTCCTCCTACAGCTGCATCAAACTGGGATCTTATGAGCTCCAGTATTGTTAGCGAGCTATCAAGAGCAGACTTAGCTATTTTAGGCCACACTGGCTTATAGTCTCTACCGCTTTTGTGCACTATAGCCTTACCGTGCTTAGGCCTTTCAGTAGAGGTACCATCGTAATGAGGTAAAACCCTGCGTCCGTACTCAAAGGAAGAACCTCTTGTGCGCTGCATATGCTTGGTCATAAAAGCGCAATACAGTCTTCTAGCCTCAAGGCTTCTCATCTCCATGTCTTCACTCATCAAATGCCTCTTCCATTATTTCTATGGAGTCTGATGGTTGTATTGGAGTTTTTGTGTTTGGTCTTACTTCTTCCCATCCCATCTTCTTGTAAGACAGCTTACGGCTGCGGCTTCTGTTCATAAACGAGAAGTCAAAGTTGTCCATGCAATCAATTACAAGTCCGCTCTTCTTGCTAGAGGGATCATGCTTTCTGGATACCCTACCGGGAGCTTGTATGTCTACTATTTTGCTGGCTCTTGCGTCAGCCCGTATAAGGACTGATAGCTGTGCAAAGTCCACTCCAGTGCTCCACACATCTGTGCTTATAACCTTCTTGAGCTCTCCTCTTTCAAACTTAACCCGCATACTCTCACGTCTAGCCGGCACCATTAAGGGTTCATCAAGTTCGGTTAGTAGCCCTTTCTTTATGTACCTTTGGTAGTCTGGAGGATCCATGCTGTCATAGCACAGCTTAAAGTCAGGAAGAAATTGCTTAAGGTAAACTGCGTGCTCTACTGACTTGACCATTATGAGTACCTGCTCGTCATCTCCATATGTCTTAGCCTTTTCAGCTATGGCTGAGTTTCTGATGTCGTTGCGCCATATACCCCATCTCTCTTTTGGTACACCATTTAAATCTCCACAAGGGTTTACGCAATCAACTGGTATCCATTCAACTTTGATAGGCACTACTAGGTCAGATTTGACTGCTTGATCATATGACATTTCAAATATTCTAGGTCCAAATATAGCCTCTAGCAAGAAGTGCGCCCCGTCCATTCTACCGTCAGGGGAAGCTGTAAATCCAAACTTACGAGTCTTTAAATACTTACCTAGCTCAGCTTGATACGAATCGGCTACAGCTTCGTGGGCTTCATCGTATAAAAGAATATCAGCACACTGCTCTCCTGCGTGACTTATCTTGTGCATGCTGTCGGCTGTTATTACAGTTACCCTACCCCATCTGTTACTTCCGCTACCTACCATGCCTATGGTTGGTATTAGCTTTGATAGGGATCCGTACAGCCTCTTCATAACATCAACTCTTCGGGTTACGATATGAATCTTAGCGTCAGGGTAGGCCATGCATATGGCAGAGAACATAAATGACTTACCAAAACCCGTAGGAGCTACGATAAGGCCATCTCTGCTTGACATCAGGGCTGCTAGGCAGTCATCCTGCTTATCTCTAAGCTGAAGGACTCTGGCCATCCTGTCTATGTCGATGTTGAAGGCTGCTCCCTTATGGTAATCAGCATCTATATCAAACATGTTAACTTTTACACCCGAGTCAGTCAGCTCTTTCTTTAGTCGGCTTGCAAATCCCCTGGGGCACACTAAGTTGTTTTTAGCATCATACCTGAACACGATTCTAACCTCGGACGAGAAGCTTGGATGCCTTCTGAAGGCCCCTGTGTTATTGAACGAGACATGAGAATAGCATAGTCTGCTTTCTAGCTTTTTCTTTAGATCTATAGGAAGGTCACCAGAGGGTGAAGAGATCTGCAATAGGGAATTGCCTATAGTGAAATTAACTTCCATGTATATACCTTTCGCCTTATGTTCCAAGAATTGAATCACTGCGGTGGGTGAAAATATCAGCCCCTGCATCAGCTTGGTTGTTGTCTAGGCTCTAATTCTATTTCTATGTGGGGTAACAGTCAACCGGTTAAGGCCAACTTTAAAGAGGCTGGGTCAAAAGGCTCGTTATACCAACAAGTTACGTCAAATTATTTTTTTAATAAAACTCTCGAAGGCCCTAGCACTGCCCTTAGATTTAAAGATGCTCTTATAATCAAAAAGACCTTCCATCCAAGGATTAGGGTAGGGGTATATGCAGTCCAGCCAAGACAGCCTTACAAACTTTATTAGGAACTTTGATATCCTATCATGAGGCCATAATGAAGGGTCAGGACCCCACTTATCAAAAGCGTACTTTACTACAAAGCAGCCTGGGTCGCCCATCTTGTCCTTAAGTATTGTAGGAAAATCTTTGTACTCCCTGTATCCTCCTAGGCTTCCACCATACCAGCATAGCTCTGTACATTTTCTTCTGTAAGTTTTGCCGTCACAGCTTCTGTCTCCTGAAAGTCCCATCCAAGAGTGAAGCTTGGATAACCTATCAGGCCTATCTGGGTTAATAAACCATCTAGGATCTCCTATGCTAGTAAGAACTGCAGCCATTAACACAGGGTCAAGAGAGTCTATAAAGCTAACGTAACTCCATATAGGCTGGGATGCTAGAAGATCGGTTACGGCTAGGCAGAGCTTGTCGTATTCCTTTTGTGACTTAATCGTAAGAGATCCATCTTTCTTTTTATTGAGTTCTACCTTTCTTAATGAATCGACCATACCAGCCAAAGTGTACATTGCAAAATCGTCACAAGTAACCTCGTGAAATCCACCTAATGAAGCGGGCAAAGTACACAAACGCATTCTGAGAAGTGAGCTCTCTGGTCGATTCTTCTGCATAAGAAGAGGTGTAGCTATCTGTACTGAGTCTATGTTTCCGACTTTCTTTAATTGGTATAGCTTTGTTATTAGCGGGTAGTTCAAAGGGGAAGCTAAGACTCTAACAAACTTGTGTTCCTTGGAGTCTAGCATGCTGTCTACGAACTCACCAACGCCTATACCAACCTTCTTAGGCATCTTATCGCCGTCTATAATCCATATCTTACCGTCCTCATCAGAGGTGGCCTTTAAATAAGAACTATCGATTATCTTGGTCATTAATCACCTATATAAGGAAAGCGTATGATCACACATTCTCTCCATGGCCTTTTCATGACTGACTACCAATACCTGAAGGCCTGAAGATACTGACATTGCTCGTAACCTATTAAACGCGGTCTCCAAGCATTCTATGTTATCATCGTCAAGTCCGACAGTGGGCTCGTCAAGAACTAGCAAATTAACACTAGAGGCTACTCCAAACTGAACAGCCAACCTAAACGCTAAAGAGAGCAATACTTTTTCGCCTCCTGATAACCTAGATGCCGGAAGACTTCTGTTGTCATTAAACTTAGCCCAAAAAGTTAGCTCATCATCTGAGTAAACTCTAAAGGGTGCGTGGAAGTCTTCTAAGTAGTTATTCATCTTAGACACAGTCTGTTTAAGATAATTAACCGCCACCTTCCTAGGTAGGTTAGACTTATGCATAACCTCTTTAAGAGTCTCTAGGTGGTTTCTTATATCTATATTAATCCTAGCCTCGTCTAAGTCCAAAGATATTCTCTTCCTTCTGTTCTCTAAGTACTCTATGGATTCAGTATAAGATTTTATACCTTCTTCGATTCTTATAAGAATCTCTTTGTTATTACTTCTAGTGGCTATAGACTCCAAAAGATCAGACTCTACTCTAGAGTAATCGTCTAAGCTGTTAACTTCTGGGCAAGACAATTCTAGCTTTGAGATTTGCTCTGTCATAGAGTCAGCTTGGCCTCGGTAGAATCCCAATAAAGACATCTCCTCCGACTGTTTAACTAAAGCGGATTCGTACTTATTCTTTATATCGCAGAGCCTGGTTTTTTCGGTTACGCAATATGTATGGTCTCTATCTGGTTTCTTTTCAAGTTTTAAAGCCTGTGTATTTTTAAGCTTGTCTAATTTCTCTTTATTAACGAACTTGTAATTAGAGATTTTGCTTAGCTCTTCGGAGTAAATAAGCCACCTACGGTCATAGTTCCTACTAGTAACGTAGTCTTCTTTCATCTTAGCAACAGTCGGTGTAAGCTTAGATATAGAGTCTTCTAGTGCTTGAGTAGCCTCTATTAGTACTGATCCTGAAGACTTGCACACCGGGCACTCGTTTTTGCCTGTAAGGTCTTTTAGGCAAGAGATCTGAGAGCTAAGTAAACCTGTCATAGAGTTAAACAGCTCCATATCTTCACCACCGGACTCGTAGTACTTAGCAGGTTTAACGGGGCCTGGTCCTAAATCTTTAATTTGCGATTCAAATTCAGATATTTCATTTTGGTAGTGAGACATCCTGTGACCTATTTCACTTATAACTCCCCACGCGGCTAGGTTTTCTTCCTGTAATCTAATAGCAGAGTTTATTTCTTCTAAGTTTTTAAAGCCGCAAAGAATACCTTCTATGTTAAACGACTCATAGGATGCTGCTAAGTTCCTTAGAGTAGTAGTGACCTTGGCTAGGCTGTCTTTTAGCTCAATTATCTTAGACTTATCTGCCTTCATCTGCCTAACTGACTTCAGCTGGTCATTAAGTGAAGATACATCTATAGACTCAGGGGTTATAGATGACAATGATTTTTTAAAGTCATTCAGTACAAGCCTCTTCTCCCTTATCTGCAAGTCTAAGTCTTCTACAGACTCAGAAGGATTAGGAATGTTTATCTTGCTTATTGTTTTAGATATCTCGTCGTAGCACACCTCTGCCCTGCCTAGGCCGTATAACGACTGAAGGGCTGACATCCTTTCAGATTTAGAGGCTGTGAATACCTCGAACATCTTCCACTGGTCAACAAAGATGTACTCGCTCAGTATGTTTGAGTTAACGCCTATTAGGCCTTCTATAGCTGCCGATATATCTTTATCGGCAATGATAGGGGATCCTCCATTTATGACTAGAGACCTTTTGTTAGGCCTTAGTGATCTGATAATAGTGGATACGTTTCCACTAGTAGAGAACGTAAGCTCTATAGAGCTTTCGTCTTTCTCAAGGCACAACTTATTAATATTGTCTATCGCTACGCCTTCGTTCCTTTTGAAGTCACCTGTTAAGGCAGCGTAAGCTGCCTTAATAGAGTTAGACTTACCAGAACCATTAGGGCCTGTGATAGCAACAATACCGCTAGGGAACGTCCAGTCTAGTTCCCTATGTTGACAAAAGTTCTTCAGCTTAAGTCTTTCTAATCTCATGTCTACTCCTTTGGTTTAGGGTTATTAATATCCTTTATTTCACCGGATATAGCTCCTATTTCTTTTCTAAGTTCGTCCAGAGTGGTGGTGCTCCATAGCCTTCCAACATCTGTAATGCCTCTGTGATCCTTAGGAAAACAGGTGCTCAATGATTCACAGAATATCTCCCCTATAGAGCTAGTGGCCATCTTTATAGGGTGGTAGTCTACAGGATTATCTGTAACTTCTTCCTCTATGATAGGTTTGAAGTCTAGGTACGCCTTATCTTTGTAGGCGTTGTTCATAGCTGCGTACACATTCTTTATGTCTGTGTTATATTTTATACGCAAGATGGGCTTACCTATACCATTAGTTAAATCGCCGACTACCATTTTATCGGCCAGGCTAGCAGACACAAATAAATCGTTCTCAGAGTTTATGGTCACGTTTATAAGAACCCTTGACCTTATAGGAACGGAAACAAACTCCATGTTCTCAGTCATAACCCACACTGCTTTATTTGGTGGCTCACTTAGGTCCTGAAGGCAGGTACTTCCTGGAGAAACAAATACACAGTTTGATCCGTGTATCTTATCTACGAAGTGGGAGTGGTAGTCCCCGCTAATTATGGCCTTGTACGGAATGTTACTAGCTACAAGGCCGTAAGAGCAATAAAGGTTGGACCTATGCTTAGGTAACAACTCAGACCAAGTCTGATGGGTTACCAATATATCGGCTTCCTTAAACCTGCTATATGAGTCCTCTACAGACGTGGGTACGAAGTAGTCGTACCCAAATAAGTTAAAGTTACCTATCTTGAAGAATTCATTATGTACGTTAATGCATGTCGGGAATAGACTCATCCATGTCGGATGAGACATCTCATGCTGACCCTGTACATAATATACCGGAAGCCGCTTAGCCTGCATTCTACTCATCTGAGTAGATGCGGCTACAACAGAGTACGAGTCTGTTGTCTTCTTATCAAATAGATCACCAGCAGCTATTAGTGGAACCCCCAGCTCTATAGAGATATCTACTATCTGAGCCAAGGAGTACTCGGCATCTCCATTTATGTCGGGGTGCTTCTTCCACGCATTAAAAGCCAAATGCCAGTCTGAGCTGACTACGGCTACCGGCTTAGATTTAAACTTTATATCCTTGATAAGGTCAGTCATTGAATCTCCGATCTAGTATGGTGGATAAGTATGCCTAGTTTTTAACCCGTGTTCTTTAGCGATAGTCTTCAGCGATTTATCTGCGTTGAATCTTCTGCTCATCTTACATAGGGCTGCAAACTCTACCTGCCTTATTCTTTCCTTGCTTAAGCCAAAGAATTTGCCTACCTGCTTTAGAGCTTCTCCTAAAACAAACCTCCTATGAAGTATCCTTACATTTTTCTTATCCATATTCATAGTAAGCTTCTTCCACGCCTCTTCCTTACCGCCCATCTCACCTATGACGTCGTAAACCCAACTATAGTAGTCTCTTCTATCTTTAGACTCTATATCGTAGTACCCGGTAGAGGGTTCTTTAGTGTCCCTATTGACATCGCGTCTTCCGATCAATACTGACTCGTTTATAACTTTACACTTAAACATTTTGGTGCTCTTTGTAGACCTAGCCACCCAGGCGGCCATTCCAGCGTCGGACTCAAACCGTAAATAGTGCAGAGCATAGTGCTGGGGTATATGGACGGAAAAATATGTGGAGAACTTAACCCCCCTTTTAGGGTCCCATAACCACAGGTCATTATTCAGCTTAAGGAATAGGTAGGACACTATCGAATCTCTATCTTGTTGCGATGCCTGGTTTAGGCTACTAGTCCACTTCTTTAACTTATTTGCCCACCACACTATTAGCTTCTTGTGGTCTTCCCAGGCCTGGTCTAGGTTAGGGTGCCTGGGTCTTTGTGCAAGTTTACGCATTTAATCTCCAATTAAAAATTGTTCCATAACTGGTTGAAACTTTGTAGCAAATCAATACAAAATATGTAGCACCCCGTTACCAGTAAGGAGGCTTTATATGCTAGTGATATCAAGGCGAGTCAATGAAACCATAGTTATAAATAATAATATTTATATAACTATTACCAGAATAGGCAATAGCCAGGTTAAAGTTGGAATAGAGGCTCCGGAAAGTGTAAGAGTATCCAGAGAAGAGCCTTGCAGCAGAATAATCAGAAAAACAGTATCCTTAGAAGAGAAAGACATATCAAGATAGTGGTAGCTTAAAACCAATCGTCTACAGGCTCAAGAGGAGAGCTATACCCAGATTTATGTACGTCTGGAATCCACTCTTTGTTTATTAGCCTAGAACAGTTCACGCATATTCTATTGGAGATTACGTCGCTGGATAAAAATTCCTCGTCGCAACGTAAGCATTTTTTAACTCCGCCAGATGGGTAGCGCTTTTTGTGCTTAGCTACTTTTTCTTTTTCAAACTTAGGCTTTTCGCCTTTGTCTTGTTTGTCTTTCTTATTTCGCACTTTTCGCCACCTCCATGTGGCTCGCTGTAGTTATCGATATCATCAGGATCGCCTTCATGGCTGTTATCTAAGCTGAGGAGTTCTTTCAACAACAGGTTTGAGGACTCCTTCTCGGCTACGGCCTCTATATAGGCATCGGCAGCTAGCTCAGAATAAATCTGATCATGAGTTAACCTTACGGGAAGATTTTCCACAATACCATCTTTGTTAGAAGACAGGGCATAGGGCTCTCTATCAGCCGGAGAGCCCGCAGCCTTCCACCTCTTATCAAATATGGTAAGAACGTCTACCATCTGCTTATGGTTATAGGACTCACCTGGAGCAGGGTACTTAGGAAGATTAGCCGTAAGTACTGCAAATACAGGTGGAACCATAACTATATAGGCCTTTAGTTTTAATTCATTTACCATAGTTGTTCTTTCTTAGGTTATAGTTTTGACGGCATCTAAACTAATTGTATTAGGTAATAGAGGAGACGTCTCCACTTTTACCGGTATAGGCGGCAAGGGTATACAGGGGTTATACATAATACCCGCCCTTCGTGTAAGCCTAAGTCTCTTTAATACCTGGTCTATTTTTATTTGAGTCTCGGCACTTCCTCTAAGAGATCTCGCTGGGTAGCTGCAGAACTGTATAGAAGGCTCTCCTAGTTTTACCTCTGACCTGATGGTCGAAGACTCGTAGAATCCAGAGATATTGCTACAATAAGCTAACTGCCTAAGCTGCAAAGCTAAAACTTTTTTACCTTGCATAACCATAGGATACACACATAGGGTTTCAGTAATTCCTAGAATACCCTCCCTGTTAAGATTAGCCTTAGAGAACCTATGCCTCTTGGTAAACATTCTACTGCACTCTATAAATATATGCCCTACGGATGCATCTAGGTCTATAAAGCTAATTTTCTCCTTGTATGCAAACGCGTAGTGGTCATACCTAGTCATCTTTTTTACCATTTCTATAAAAGAGCTGCAGGTAACTCGCACCCAACAATGAGCACAGAACCTAGTCTTGCTGCAGTATAAAGAAGCGCCACCAGACTTAGGTGCAAAACCTTTTACTGCTAGGTAAAGCGGCATTTTGCACTTGGATAAAGCAAAACAAAGATATTTATGCTTTTCTTTTATTTCTGGACTACGCTTCATTAACCTATTAAGGAACTTTATTCTTTTGTCTCTAACGAGTTCATAAAACCTAGCTAGATATGACCTTGTAGGTTTTACCTTATCGACTACATCACTAAGATGCTTAAAGAAGCACTCTTTATAGAACCTGTGAGCAGTTTTCTTTTTCATTAGTGCACCTCAAAGCCACCACATTCCCTGAGGAAAGCGATAAACGCCTTAAGGTGGTCATCCTCTACCTTGTAGGTGAATGCATCATTCACTACGCTTATCTCAGACTCATCAAACTCTTCGCCCTTGGCCTCGGCCTCACTTTTTAGATTAACCATGAGACCTGCAATGGAAGCCCTAATGGCCTCTCCCATAGAAAACACCATATCACCAGCCTGAGGAATAATCTCAGAGCCGTTTGCATTATGCTCCATCCACATATCCATTCGATTAGCTAATGTAACACAGTCTTTTGGACTGGTTATTCCAGCTCCACTATTAGAGCCCATATTTACTAATGTCCTAGCGTCCACCAGGTCACTTCCTAGTTTTCTTATGAGGTCATGGATAGCTGCCCACGACCAGATATTCGCCCTAAAGTACGCTTCCTTGTTCTCTACACCATAAACGTCCATACCCATTTCTATTCTCCTGTAATAAAAGTAGTGCCCTCTACATAAGGGCACCTAGTACCTAGCACATACTTAACCCTTCTCGCCCTTCCTTCTCCACGTATCTCTCTGAGACCCATCCACCATGGCTCTCATATTAACACCATGATTACGATATGTAATTTTAATACTAAAGTCTTTTATGTTGGTAATGAGGCCGGATCTACCAAAGAGGTTATGACCAGTTTGATGGTTGCTGGCCAGCTGAACAAGCGTGCCCATCAAATTATTAAGGTCAAAAGCGTCCATTACGTACCTTCCATTGGTTTTTCTTAGAATGGACTTACTGTCCACAACCATCGTAGTTGTTTTATCTTTAACTTTAGGTGAAGCCTTTAATACAGGATATCTTTTTAGCTCTTTCTCTAAGGCGGCCTTCCGCTCAAGTAAAAAAGCCTCTCTATCAAGTTTATTTTTCTTTAGAGTCGATTTCAATAATGCCGGGTTCTTGATAACTGTAGACCCGTTGTAGGTGAGTCCTCTGTAATCTAGAACATAAATCTCCTTAGGGCTTTTTACCTTACCCTTAACTTTACCCTTAACTTTACTCTTACTGCTTTTCTTAATCGCCATGTTACTTTTCCTTTAAGTTATCGAAACAAAAAAGCCTCGACTAGACTATAGTCGAGGCCGGGAATAAAGACTCTGAACTAGTTAAACGAAACTATGTCGCCCTTGTCAGTGGCAACTACAAACCAGGACGCTTCTACCCTGGCGTTGTTATCTCCTACAGTCCACACGTTAACTCTCCACCTAGTGGAGTAAACGTTTAAAGCCTCAACCTTTACAGGGTTGTCAGGAAAGCTTACAAGCTTCCTTAGGCTGGTTAGTATCTTGGCCGGTACGCTGGCCTTCGGTTTCTTTGGCTCATCCAGTTCCTGAGATTCGGTATCCAGATCTAGGGTCTTCATGAGGCCTCCGTTTTAACTATATACATTCCTCGAAACCATATAAGTACGTAACTAATGTTATTGTCCTCCTATTGGGTGTCAGTGTAAATAGAGAACAGCTGTACACTAAGATGTTGCACTTAACTCATAATACTCTAAAGAGTATTATAATTGCTTCGCTTAGTCTTAAAGTTGCACTTAACTCATAATACTCTAAAGAGTATTATAATTGCTTCGCTTACTCTTCTTGGTTACTTTTAGTGGCCTTGTCCTTGCTTATGTCTTTTATCTCTGATACCTTCCAGTGTTTCATCTTCCACACCGCTGGGTTAACAAAGTGACCTTCGTGCCTGTCAAAGCAAAGAAGATCGTAGTCTTCACTGCTTTTACCTCTCTTGTGGATAAACTTCTTTCCAGAAGCTATAGCGGATTCATGAGCATCCCCAGCTACGAACTGTTCAAAGGTGCATCTCACCTTTACACATACCACAGAGTAAGACCCAAACAACCCATCTTCAGTAATGGCTTCGCATTCGCCGGTTTCATTATTAACTGTAATAGGAGCTCTATTTTTCATTTGCCTATCTCTATTATTCATCAGTACCAGTAACTTTATTACTTTTGTGGCTGCCATTTTGTCATCCTTTTGTTTTTAATACAATTATAATACTCTTTAGAGTATTATGAGTTAAGTGCAACTATTTGGTATCCATATGTTCAGTAGAATACTGCCATAGCTGCACTTACCGATCAAAGTGATCATACAGAGACAAGTACGGGTTGCCTCTGTTTTAGTCTGGCTATGTTACGTTTAACCAGTCCGGCTTGGTATCTGGTTCTTAGGATCGCTCTAGCCACCTTAATGATCACATTAAGGTGGTAAATGTCTATGTGTCCTGGGTCTATCTGAGGTTTAGAATAACCTCCTAGCTTTGATGATATGTCCATGGCGATTACCACGCCTATAGACCTTAATTCAATCAAGGCCCTTTTTACCTTAGCCGCGGTCATCTTAACAATGTCCGCAACCCTCTTCACCGACTTAGTAAAGACATACAGCCTTACTAAGTCCTCGTAAGTAACCTTAGCTTTAGACTTTTTCATGCCGCCCCTCCGTTAAGTCCTTATTAAGAGCTTTGAGAATAAGGACACAGAGTTTTTCTATCGAGCGCACAACTTGCTTTCCGGCCATGGTTGAGATAAATGATTGAGGCACTCTGGCCTTACTTGTTACTGTGGCCTTATTGCGGGCCCTGTATGCCTCCGATTTTATCGGAATATACACTTTGCCAACCTTTGCCTCATCCTTATTACTTTGTAAGGATTTAAGGCATCCCCAGGCCAGCCTCTTTCTACCTCTCTTACGCCGTGACCCGTCTCTAGAGACAAATCCGTCGTTGACCAGGGTTAATCGGTACACATAGACTGTCCCTAAAGATAGCTTAGTAGCCTCGCTTATATCAAGGTCAGTGGTCTTTAGACCAGCTTCCCCTCTTCTTTTTATAGTCCTATATACTTTGACTATACCTTTGTTGTAGCCCTCTACGGTTTTCATATTACGCTCCTTTGGGTTACTCACGTTCATTTTGATCTCCTTCATCTTCCTCGTCCTCGTCTCCGTTAAACTCTTCTATCTCTCGGATTAGTTCCTCAAGGTCTCCTATACTAAGAGTCTCGCTTTCCGTGGTAAGAGCTTGTTTGGCGTACCACGCCATTTCAGAGCTGTGCGTGCCGCCACCGTCGTCTTCTACCATCATGTTCATTTTTAGCTCTATATATTCATCTAGCAGGCGCAGTCTTGTGATCTCATCTGCTTCTTTTGTTGGATCGCTCATTGTCTTGCCTTTCTAATTTTTTTGTTGTTTGAACTGTGTTTATTTAAATTTTAAACCCTTTATACGAAAGGCTTTAAAGCTTTAAATAAAATATTATTGAGTCGTATCATTGACAAAGTACTTAACAGTTGTAAACTTTCATCTCCAGCAACAGGGCTGGTAGACAGATTTTACAGGAGGTTACTATGTTTCAGACAGTTATTGCTTTGAGTATGGCCGTTGGCTCTGAGTCCGTGGACGGAATCATATTCAACCGGTCAGGCTCGTGCTCCGGAGGGTCCTGCTCCTCGTCTAGTGCTAAGGCAGCAGAAGCCGCTCCCACCACTAAAGCCCCAGCAAAACCTCAGGAGATTAAATCTTCCAAGGTTACTGCTGAAGCATGTGGAAAGAAGCCAGTAGCTACCCTTCACAGGCAGCTAAAGAGTAGGGTTTCAGTCTTTGCAAAGCGTTGTCGCTAAGCTTCTTATAAACTTTATACACTAACCAAGCCCCGTACCGCTTATAATGGATACGGGGCTTTTTATTTTCTACAGTGTCTTTAATCCCTCTGCCACTATAGAGGATAGCTCTTTTAGGCTAAGACTCGTAGTGCCTGCAAGCCTAAGGTACTCCAGTCTGGTTGGATTATCTTCTGCCTTTAGGCCGATTATTACCAAGCTGAGCGAACTTAGTCCTACTGTACTCTTGCGCCTACCTATGCGGGTCTCTCCAGAGAACTTAGCGTTCTTGTTCTCTACCCCGGTCTTAATCAGGTCGGACATCCTGCCTCTGTCTCCACAGGACGAGTAAATAGGTATTCCTTCCTTATCGTATCCCAGCAGCAACCAACCAATCCTTAAGTCAAAGTACCTGCAAGGAGGAGTGTTATCACTTATCACACGCGGGTCCACCGTATTAGCACCTAGGTACTTAATACTGGACGCGTTCATAATGTCTCCTCTGGTTATAGAGTAGATATACGCAAGGTTGTTAGACCACTTGCTGGATACTACACATGTATCTGGCACTCGCAAGACACAGGTTATGTCGTCAGTAGCTGGAAGAAACATAGTGGGGGCGCCTCCAGCATACCTTACTCTTCTTAGTGCGGAGTTGTAGACCGGTCTACTATCCACAAACTCTATACCACACATAGAGGAGAACATTTCCTCAAATATATGATCTGGAATTGCGGAAAAATCGCAAAAAGAGATTTTTATTTGAGCCTTTTCATCTGAATTGAATCTTCTAGTTTTTAACCTTATGTCTGGCCAACCTCTTACGTTCTCTATTAGCCGAGACATAGCTCCGGGCGGTATGCTTAGAGGATCAACCCCCTCTAAGTGGATCTCTCTGCCCCTGAACTCTGCGATATTAGCGGCGTTTATCGTTGCTAGTGTTTTTACCTCCCGGGTCCCCGAATCATCTGTTAGGGTGAACTCGTTTTTATCCAGCCTAGGCACTACTCTGCTGCCTGGTAATACCTTTATTCTACCGTCTACTTTACCAATTAGGTCCATGATGTCACTCGACGATATATCCCCATCCTGTCTAATAGACATCCTTATAATAGATCCGGCTCTCCTCATCTCTACTTCCTTTCCGCAAGTAATACTTGCGGAGTCGTTTGAGCTTAAAAAACCAGTAGATTCGCTAATGTATTCTTTAAGCTTAATACACTCATCTGCCAGTATTCTTATAGCCAACCGGAACCTATCTATACACGAGGCTACGATCTTAGTCTTCTCCTCGCTATCACCCCAATCGCAGTGATCAGCGTAGGCGCCATACGCCTCCGACATGTTAGAGGCTGACCACCCCTCTATGTTGGGCTTAAATATATCAAAGTAGACGCCACTGTCTCTAAGTTCTATATTTAGCTTTATAGAAGAACTCTTCTCTAGACTAAATATCGCCTCTAGCTCGTCTGCGTACGCTACATCGTCCTTGCGGAAACCGCGCCTCTCGTCTTTCGTATCACAAAAGTGAGCTGGAGTGTCCGTGCGTAGGCCCATAGTGTCCTTTAACATGTTCATAAGCCCATCTATGTTCCTTCTTATCAGGACTGAGCTAAGTCTCTCGTCATCTACTGAGATACCTGCATCCCCCACTATAAGGTTCAAAACCTTGCTGTGTATGCAAAGCACTCCGCCTCTCACCTCACATTCCTCTGTTTCACCCGGACTAGATATAGACGTGAAGCTAATAAGCTCCATAGATTTCATAGTGTTTATGAGTATTCTGTTAATTCTAACGCCGTGCTTGTTCCCAGTATTTATGTACTCGGGTTTTAAGATGTCGTAATAGCTTACTTCTATGTTAATATTTTCCAGTCGTACCTCAGAGTACCCCATAGATCTGGCAGTCTCCTCTATGTACTCATCGGTTATCTGACCCTCATTAAATAGCTTCATAATATCATATGCTGCATCTCTCTTGAAGTGTACACGACTAATCTCAGAGGTTCCTAGCCTAATTAGAAACTTTATCGTCTCCTCTCTACTAAGGACTATAGGCCCCACTAGCACAAGCCTCTCCGTCATAAGTTCAGGAATATTTACCGATGTAGACGCATTTATTTTGAACACTTGTCCTAAGACTATGCCCCTCTTTTTTACGCACGTCGGTTCACTCTTAGTTAGCACCTTAAGCACATCAGGCTTCTGTAGCGACTCCAGCCGGTCGAACTCCAGATACGTGCTTCCTGCGGCATAGCTCTTGGCGGTCGCAGCTGTAAGGACCTTCACTTGATTTTCTCTGCTCATTTTATTCTCCAAACTTAGCTAGTAGGACCTTGTTTAGTTCCGACAACCTTGACACCAGGTTGTCTTCATCGCCTCTTGGACAACCCATAGACACTGTCCAGTTATACCCCTTGGTATTTTTCGTCACCTCAATTTTGCTCTCTGTATCAGTGCCAGTGCTTAGCCTGACCTCGTTTATAATATCACCTGATATTTCATAGCGTGGTGGTGTAGTCATTTTAATAATTTCCTTTTGAGATTGTGGAGACGCCTCCATACAAATGTATGAGGCCTAGATATGTGTACCGCTTCTTATCTCACCAAGGGCCCCCAAACCAACATGAAGGGCTCGGTAACCTCTTCTGTTATTCCAGGCCTTCCCTTTGTTTGTTTACTTCTACCCTAAGTTCGCTTCGCCTGACGTCATTACTCTGTAATTCGGCCTTTGTTTTATCCAACACAGACTTGACCTGGGCGTACTCAGGGCTGTTTATCATCTTGATAAAATCTTCATAGGAGCAAACATCTAGCTTATTCTGCTTTACTAGCTGCATTATCATGTCCAAGGCTCGTAGCGACTCTGTCGCGGCCTTTGCAATAACCTCATCCTTATATGGGTCGTTCATACCATCCTCCTTTAATACCATTGTGGTTTTTCTCTGCCTTTCCATACGGCGAGATGTGACTTACCTTTTCTGTAGTACTCTCTGTACGCCTCTACAGTGCACATGTTCTTATATTCCTCAGGCATAGCCTGAGCAAATGTGGTTAACTCACCTTCTGGTATGCATTCTCGTTTAGACGCGCAGTCCTCTATTACAAGCCTACATGCATGTACTCTGTTGTATCTGTACTGATACTCGACACACAGAGCTATGCCAAATTTAGTTAACCAGTCAAAGTTAGACCTTGTCTTGGCTGCCCATATAGTGCACGGGTGTTTAACAAATGCCTTCTTATACACGGCAGAACCGCCATGAATGTGAACAGCCGTGCATAGCATCTGCGCACTTTCCAGCGGCATCTTTACTACGTGCCTATCCATATGAAGCTGAGCAGCCTCTGTTACATCATATGACAGAGCGAATATATTCACAGCTCGCTCTCCTTGATGACGTCTATTCCAAGACCGCTGCCTATAGACTTGGATCTCTCATATACCAAGTTATTATCGCCCAGGTACTCGTTAGACCACACTAGGGCGTCTCCTTTCTTTATGAATGTTTGACCTGTGTCTGGGACAACCCATATACCGTTCTCGTTTAGAGACGAGAACATATCCTTGAACCACTCAAGATCGTGGTCCGTCGGAGCCCATGTTTTACTCATACTAGTCCTCTTCTTTTCTTTTTATTACTTCCAGGAAAGCATCATTAACCCAGTGAGATCTGTCATCTGGACACTCGTGAGTTATTGCGAACATAAAGGTAAATATTCTGTCGCCTGTGCACTTTATCTCTACAGGCGTGAGCTCAAACAATTTTTGATCGCCTATGGGTATGTGACGAGACTCACCTCTTAAGAACAGCTTCAACAACTCGTCAAAGCTACTACTAATAAGTATGTCTAGAGCTCTATCCCGCATTTCATTAGGTACCTTTATAGGGTTACTCATGTTATCTCCTTAATAGTGTTGTATATAAAAACAAAAGGCCACTACTCAGATAGAGCAGTGGCCCGTGTTAAAGTGAGTGCCTGAGGTGTGTTACTCCTTACACTTCATGCAGTTAATGAACTGAGACATATCTTTTATCTTTGTTACCGAGGTGTCATTTATAAACCAATGACCACACGATAGTTTAACCAGATACTTATTCCACTGCAAAAGCTCGATCTTAGTAACCTTTGCTTTTTTCAAACCTACCTTCCTTACCTGATTACGTCCGCCAGGTCATAAGCCCTGCTCAGACGGTCAGGTTGCTGGTTGTTAATCTGGTAAATGTCCCGTATCAATGCGCAGGCCTCCGCGTCCTCAAAGAGGCGATGCCCCTTAAGGGTCTTAGGTTTTAAATCCAAGAGGTTGGATATCATTCTCCTGGTAGTTATGATTATAACTTTTCTAGCTTTTGCCTGTCTACTTAGTTTTTTCATCGTTGTCCCTTTCTTGTGCACTTTCTTGTGCTAGTTTGTCTCTCCTTGACTCCGCTTCCCTAAGCTGCTCCGTTATAGTCTTAATTTTATTTAAGACCTCTACAGCCTGGGCATCCGTTCTTACCAGTATCTCAGCCATGGCCTTTGCCTGAAAGTTGCAAAGCTTGGCTGTTTGCTCCATTAACGAGAACAACTCGTCAGGAGACCTAACCATACCTTCCCTACCTATCATCATACCGAAGGGGAAGTCATTCTTACCGATGTTCCAGTCGATGACTACTCCTACGGACTTTAGCTCGGGCACTCCCGCTAGTAGGTTGTTTATAGTGTCTCGGATAGCATCTGCTACCTCGACGTGCCGGGGTTTAATATCATCACTTCGTGGTATCATCATAAATCCTTTCTACGTACCTATTTACCTCGTACTCAATACCCCGGGCCGCTAGAGCAACAACCAGGAGTATAATCCAATCTGGTAATAAGAAGTAAAATATGCACGACAGAATAAAGGAGGCATGATACCCCAGGCAGAACCTGCAGGACAATAGCTCCCCAAAAGCGCTAACCCCCCAGCGGTCTGATACCTTCCACGCCTCGGCGTAGGCCCTTGCCGTGCCGAAGATAGTCCCTTCGAACCAGGCATCTAATGTGGCCTTAGAGGCCGCTGCCACCAAAAAGGTAGCTATCAAAACATCAATCATGACTTCTCCTTTTGTTATGTAACTTTTCTTTCGCTCAATCTGTGAATTGTCGCATCCTCAAAATGGAGCTTACCCTCTCTCCGGTTAAGGCGAGAGCGCCGCTTCTTAAGCTCAGCTCTGTAGTACCGGGCTGAGTTCTTAGAGAGATGTCTCCAAGCCCTAGAAAAACCAGATAGATTTGGCATTTTAAACCTCCTTATACTAAATTCCTAGTGAGGCAACAAAAGAGCTCCGCTGCAACGAGCAGCGGAGCCCGGTTAATACGGTCTATTAATAATTACGGTCCCTTCTTGTCCTTCGGGCATAGCCTCCGCTATAAGCTTTTGGGGACCTTGCTCGATCAATAGATTCCCTAAGATGCCTAGAGTGCTTGCCTGGCATGTAAACAGGCCGACCTGCATCTATATTCTCAAGGCCTCTAGTTATCATATAGGTGACCGCCAGAGTGAAGATAAAGAAAAACGGGCATAGTGTAACAACGGAAGCTATTGCACCTCCCGACAATATCCAAAAGGCTATTGTTCTTTTATCGTCTTCTGCTGAGTATCTTTCGTGTCTGCTCATGTCTAAGTAGCTCCATACGGCCACTCTCTAGATATGCCCCTGTCAGGTGGAGGGTTGCCTTCATTAGGTCGACTATGCTCTGCAGGGTATGGAGGGTTTAGAGGATACTTTAGGGAATTTAGATTACCTATCGCAACCCTTGATTGAGGGAGCCTTTGTGTAACTATTAACCCTGATCTCTCTAAAAACCTTCTAGAAGAGCGGCTTGGCATTGTATGTAACCTCCTGATTAGTCTATAACATAACTTTATATACTAGCCTCATCTTAACAGAAGAAGGCGGAGTATATTATCAAGAACCCAACGGTGATAGTGGAAATTATACCGAAAGGCTCAAGAACGTTAGCTAATTTACTTTGATCAGCAGGACCATACTCAGCTTCGACACGCTCAGTAATCTTATACATTATATGAACTCCAATACTATTCAACCTGATACCAAAGACCAAGGCCTAGTGTCTGACACTATTTTAAAACTGAAGAATGGTAAGTTGCCAAACCTTTCTCCTCTCCTGCCAACGATCCTAAGTCTAGACGGTAAACCCTACGGCCTCTCTAAGCATTATCAGTTTGAACCTCTTTTTAGTATACACATGCCCAGAAGGACAGTCCTTAAGACTGGGCGTCAAGTTGGTAAAAGCACAGTTATATCCGCACATGGCGTTATAACGTGCGCCACTATACCTTACTTTCGCAACTTATATGTAACTCCTCTCTTTGAACAAGTTAGGCGCTTATCTAGTAACTACATAAGGCCTTTCATAGAGCAGTCCCCGATCAAATCCTTATTGATCGGTCCAGAGACCGAGAACAGCGTCTTGCAGCGAAGCTTTCGCAACAACAGCATGATGCAGTTCTCATTCGCCCTATTGGATGCAGACAGGGTACGTGGTATACGGGCGGATCAAGTTGTCATAGACGAAGTCCAGGACATGGATGGTGATCACATTCCTATTATTCGTGAGACAATGTCCGCCAGCGAGTGGGGCACCATGAAAATAGCTGGAACCCCAAAAACTTTAGATAATACAATTGAACGAGAATGGTTATCCTCTTCTCAAGCTGAGTGGTGCATTACCTGCCCAGCCTGTAACTACACTAATGTATCGTCTATATCTCATGATCTAATTAAGATGATAGGACCTACAAGAGACGATATAACAGAGGACAATCCAGGAACAGTTTGTGCTAAGTGTGATAGAGTAATACATCCATCTACAGGAAGATGGGTTCACAAGTGCCCAGAAAGAAGGTTTAATTACGCCGGTTATCATATACCTCAACCAATTATGCATATACACTACGCCCGAAGAGATAAGTGGGCGGAGCTGAATGCAAAGAAGGAAGGAATGGGAAACTATACGCATGAAAGATTCTTAAATGAAGTTCTAGGTGAGAGCTCTGGAAGTGGGCTACAGCTCGTTTCCCTGCTAGAGCTACAGGCCGCCTCTAATCCAGACCTTAAGAACTGCTCTCGTAATCCGGCTACAAACTGTACTGACGATATACTAAGAAGATACTCTCATAGAGTTCTAGCGGTGGACTGGGGTGGTGGCGGTGAGAAAGGCGTTAGCCTTACTGTTTTAGCCGTCATGGGAATAACCGCCTCAGGCGTTATAGAAGTTATATGGGCTAAGAGGCTACTAACCCCGCACGATCATATGGCTGAGGCCTCTGAGTGTCTTAAGATATACAGAATGTACAAGTGTGAGTTTATAACTCATGACTACTCTGGAGCCGGGTCTGTGAGAGAGACCGTACTAGTGCAATCAGGAGTATCACTAAAGTGCCTATTACCTGTTCAGTATGTTAGGGCAGCTAGTAAGATGATGTTTACATTTATTCAGGCCTGTCCTACAAATCCTAGAGCCCACTATAGGGCAGATAAAACTAGAAGTCTTTTAACCACATGTATGGCAATACGAACAAAGAAGCTTAAGTTTTTTGCATACGACTATGTAAGCTCCGAAGATCCTGGATTAATACAGGACTTCCTAGCCCTGGTGGAGAATAAGACAACCACAGCCTCCGGATCTGACATATACACCATTCAAAGAAATCCTGCTATGTCTGACGACTTTGCCCAGTCTGTAAATATTGGTGCTTTATGTTTATGGCATATGACCGGGGCTTGGCCTGATTTTCGTACTGAGAAGTACTCTGTCACCAAGGAGCAAGCTCAAGAAGCCGGGCTAGAAGGATGGAATGTATAGCACTACATATGCCTGGCCCATACCTCTAAGTCAGAGGTCAGTATAGCCCAGCTAGGATTATTGGTTCCCTTAAACATTGCATACTCTTTTATAGTGCGAGTCTCTAGAAGAGCTTTAGCTAATGATCCCCTATTAGCAATGGGTATAGAGTGTTTACTAAGTACGCTGTAAATGTCCTTACACGCTACCCAGGTTATCTCACCATCTACTGCGCCGTCCCCATTACTAGACAGGCCTTCAGAATTAATAACCAGACCCATAGCGGCCTTAAATGCGTTGGCCTTAGACTTATTATCTGCGCTGTCTAGGTCGTGGTCTAAAAGGCCTATACCCTTATGCAGCCCATCGAGTGTTATGTCGCTCTTTACGCACCACTCTGACAGGGCTTCTACAGCTTTCTTTATGCTGTTAGTGCCTGAAGGCCTGTGCTTAGTCTTGATAATCCATGTAAGAAAAAGTATACCGATTTTCTTACAGGCTGACCTCAATGACTCAGTCATAGTATGGGTTCCGTCCTTAATACGAACCCATCTTGTTATAGTTCTAGCTCCCAGCATAGACGCCTCGCTCAGCGTAATTATACAATTCCTAGGACCACTGGCCATCTCTATGGCCTCTCTGTGTGAGGGCACTACAAGCACAGATGGGTCTATCACTATAGGAAAGCTAGACCTAGCCTCCATGTCTAGGATGCCTGCTACCCCTGCTTTTCTAATTCCCTTATTGGATAACGAGCACACCCTTGATCCTACGGCCTCAGCTATGGCCCTTACGTCATCAAAGCAAGCTGGGTCTACAGCTATTCCTATTTTAGGCTTATTAGTTATGTTCGACATGGCGTTAGACATGCAGGCCACTATTACCGCCCATGCTAACTCGTTTCTCTCATCTCCCAAGGCATCTTTCTCAAAGGGGCTCAAGGGCTCGCTTAAGCATAGGGAGCCTTCTCTAAACTTCTTAACAGCAGGCAGCTCTACTACTCTGCCGCTTTTCATTATATTGTGCTTGGAAAATCTGTATGCTATACCCTCTCCAGCGTCTTCTTTTAAGTCAGTTACTATTCTCGGCGGATTAAGCAGAATGGATACTTTAACTGCGTAGGGTGTGTAGCTTTTTCTGCACATTATATGACCTATTCCTTTTTTTAGGCTAAATGCCTTAAGCCAGTGGTAGAACCTGTGGTCTAGTAAAGCAGACCTTACTTTAAAGCTTGCGGTCTCTCCGCTAGAATGTGATGTAATAGTTCCTATATAGTACTGATCACCTTTGGTAAGGAGTATCTCCTCTATGTTTAAAGAAGCGTCCATTACTAGGGTACTAAATGTCCGCGCCCCGGCGTACATTCCGTCTTTTTTCAATTCGTAGACTGTGTTATTAAAGAGCACCATTTTCCTGTCATCTTTTTTTGGAGACGTCTCCATTATCTTTTGTTTTGCTTTCTTCTCTATAGTCTTTGTTACCCACTTAGCGGACCCTACCCAGGAACTATCCCAGCCCTCTGAGAACTCACTTACATAGGCCTCTAGGCTGAATGGGGCTATCTCTGATGTCTTTGGTCCTGTTATTATTACGTCTTTATTTTCCTCCATAAGAATTTTCCATGCGCAAGATCTCTTTTCCTCGTCAGGCGTAGATACAACTATAGGCGGAAATTTACCGTACTTATCTATATAATCAATAACTATCTTAAGGCCCTGCATGGTGTCAGTTACTACTATCGCTGACTTACACTCACTGGATGCGGCCTCGTTTAGGAACATTAGCCCAGGCTCAGTCTCATACGCATTCCAGGTCTTGTAACATATGTGCCTTATTATGACTGAGACGTTACCCGAGGATAGCTGACCAAATATTATGAATGACTTTATTCTTCCTGGCATATCAAAAGCTGCTACCATGCACACGCTCTTCCAGCCTTTGCCTTTAAACACCCTGTTACAGCCTCCGTCAGCTCCTGTCGATGAGTTTCCTATGACTAGGCTTTTAAGCACCTCTGCTCTATTGCTGAAGCCAAATACTTGCTTTACACCTTTAGTGTCGCTACTACTACCACTTAGGTTTAAGATAGAAATTATGTCCATGTGTTCTTTGGTTATTCTCTCCTCGCACCCCTTAATCATATTCCAAAACGACAGGATTTTGTTACGATACCCAGCTTGCCTGTTTATATACTCAAACACCCTTCTGGAGTAGTTTTCCTTTGTATTGTCTATTATCCCTTTAGAAACTAGAAAATTAATGGTGTCCATTAGCCCTAATTTCATATATGCTGCTAGTAGTTCTATAGTGTCACCGGAAAGCTCACAGTTCTTGCAATAGAACCACTGAGCCGATGTTGCTGTAATATCTTTATATATGGTAAGATTACTGCTACAATTAGGGCAGGGGCAGTTGCACGGAAGGAAGTTTGAATCCGGAGATACATTAACCAGATCCATAACTGTGCGCCACTGAACACTATAGTTAAGTAACATTACTGGAGTATATGCCATGATTATTGACCAAGTTGATGATAAGGGTGGAGTTAAGTTACACAATCTTACTAAGCTCTATCGTATGCCAGAGTTCGTCAAGTCAGCCTCTTCAGTAGATTTGACTGGATCCGGCGCTTCCCTCCCTTCTAGTGCTTATGGGGACCCTAGAACTTTGAAGTTCCCATGTCACACTCCTTCATCTACATACATCTCTATGGCCTACTTTTTAGACCAGGAGAAAGAATTCGGAAAGCTGGCTAACTCCGTAAAAGATAGAATCCTAAAGGCAGGAGACTTCTTTGGAGTAAGACCAGACCTCGATCAGCTTATAGAAAACCACAGTCTAATGCAAAAACATTCCGAAGAAGATCTTCGAGACGATGACTTTGCTATCGTAGTTAAGTTTGAAACCGGGCATAAGAGCCGAACGTATCCTATTCGAAATGCTATGGAAGTTAAGGCGGCTGCAGATTGGATGCAGAAGAATGCCAGCGATATCAACTTCACAGACCGAAGAACTATCGCCAATAAGATATTAGAAAAAGCTTCCGAGTTTGGCGTAGCACTTACAGGAGAAACAGAAATAATTAGGTACGCCGCCAACGGGCTAGTATCTAGAACCAAGGTAGCTAACATGTTATTCGATAGAGCCAAAGCTCTTAAGACCTTAAAGAAGGACGAAGACATTCAACTCATGCTAGCTAAGACTGCTCAGCATGTTCTTAAAGATAACTCGACAGAGACTATGGATAAAGCAGCTTCTATAATTAGCTCAGTTGATGATGAGTATAGGTTTAAATCATTAGGATCTGTAAACGACCTTTACACTATTACAGTAAAGGAAGCTAAGAGCATCGTTAATGATCACGTACAACTTACTAATGGATCAGTATACAAAAAGGCCCAGCTAGAGAACATCAAGCTCAATGAAATCGAAGACATGTTTGGAGTCGATTTCGCTGAACGAGTCTCTAGCGGTGGCCTGTTTGTTGACTCTGAAAAATTAGCTGAAGAGCTATCTACTCTTCCTAGAGGAGATGCAGGTCTCTTCGACACCCTTGTAGACAGTCTTGGAGTTAAGACTGCCTACAAACAAGCATCTCACAATGCTGTAAGGGTCGAAGACTATATCTAAGCTATCTGAGAAACCTGATTAAGGAATCTGGAAAGAAAGCCTACGCTAGATTTAACATCACCGATAATGATGTTGTTTCCAGCTCCGTACATCTTATCACCTTCGTCCTGAGTGTAGGCGTTAGAGATGCCAATGGCGTATGTATCAATGCCAAAGCGAGCTTTGACATCTTTCTTACATAACGCTACGTGCGCCTCCGCCTCGTCTCCGCCGTATCCTCTACCGTTAGGGGATCCGTCAGACACCACTATAAGTACCTTACGCTTCCTATCTGCTCTCGTCTCCGACATGTGCTTAGCAGCATACCAGAGTGAAAACCCGTCTAGGTTATTGGAGTGCGACCTGATGTGGCATATGTCTTCGATGTTGCTATTACTAGGGTCCATCGAGTCATAGATGAGCCGCATATCTACCTCGCCGTCTGCGTCCGATCCAGAAGTAAGCTTTAGGCGAGCCTCATCACAACTTTCCTGGGCACTGAAGCCTATAACAGACAGGTCCATATGCTTCAGATCTTTGCATAGGTGCGCAAGTACATACGCTACCTCCGCGGCCTCTACTACTTTTTCAGCAGCAGATCCGTGGCTATGGCTTCCCATACTGCCTGACTGGTCTATTAGCAGACACACTGACACTTTATCTACGTCGACCAAAGTGGTCTTGTAGAATACCTCATCAGAGCCCAGCTCCAGTCTGTACAGCGCCTCAGGACGGATTACTCCGGACTTAAGACCGTATATTTTTCGCTTAGCAAGCTTATCAGTGAAACCGAAGCTATCCTTAATAACCTCAGCCACTCTATTCAGCTCCGCTATCTTGCTTTTATCAAAGTGCTTCTTGCTCTCCCTAGATGGTTTGTCCTTAGGGAGCCAGAAGGGAATACCCCTCTTTACGGTCCGGCCTCTATAGCCTCCGGGCCCTGGAATAGACGGGGCGCTTACAGAGTCCTTTAGCTCTGAAGTAGAATCTCCGCTTATCGCGTCGATATCTCCAGCCTCCTTGCACTTCTTATTGGCTATCTTATCAACACCAAAAAGTTCTTCGTCCACACCAGTGAACTTATCAGCGCCCCTCTTTGGCGCACTCTTTTTTGGCGTTGCAGGGTCCTCTTCTTTCCTTATCTTCTCGAGCTTCTTAATCATCTCGAGCATGTCCACCCCTTCTGCGGACTCCTCAAAGTCCAGAGGCCTACTACCTTCTGGCTCGCCTGGGCCTTTTCCCGGAGGTGGAGCGGCGTCGTACATGCGACGAAGCTCCGCCACCACCAAGCTGCAAAAGTTCCATCGCTCTTTGCAGCTTTCTGCCCCCCTAAGGCCCGCCGCAACCAACATCTTACCGTCGTTGTAGGCGGGAGGTATTCGTATAGGATCATGGCTATGGTACAGGTTCCATGCCACTCCCATAACAAACGCCTTAGCACTAGTGGGCTTATCCTCACTAGTTCCGCTATGCTTGCTTAGCTCTCTCTTGATCACCGTGCTGGTGACTTTTGAGCTGGTCTTTGCGTACATATCAAAGTACGGCTTAAACCCTGCCCAGTCACCTATTACCTCGCCTCTAGCGATGGCTAGCTCTATAGAGCTCCATAGAGACCTTATTTCCCGGTCCTTAGATGCCAGGAACTCCTGGTAGGTATTAGGGTCTAGTTGCCTTTTAAGTTGAGCAGATAACATCGCCTGCCCGCTCATACTATCTATAGTGTCTTCCTTCTCATCCCGCGTGACGCAAGCCAGCAGAGCGTCCGGGGATAGGTATATCGTGTCATCCTTTAGGGTATTTACATTTTCCCCATTGGAAAACTTAACGGTCAGAGACCTCTCCTGCGATCCTGAGTTCAGGATCACATTTGCAGATCTACTAACTGACCTTAGAGCATCCTCACATGCTCTCTTATTTGAGTCCTTATCCTTTTTAAGGGCTCCATCCTTCTTATCATATTCGTCAAGTGGGTCGTCTAAGTAGCTCCACTTAGACCATGACCCCCAGTATGATTTGCCTGTTCCGGCTTCATACTTAGGGTTTTCGTACCAGTCTTTGAATGACATATTATTTACCTCCAAGAGTAAAGTGGCAAGGCGCTAGCCCTGCCACCGTTTTCAAACAACTAGGAACCTGCAATCATATCGCTTGCAGATTTTGGCTTGTCACCCAAGCCGTTAATACTACCCATCTTACCTTCGAGCATCTTGAGTACGTGACCTCGCTCTGAGTCTACGCCGTTACCGCCATCAAAGTGATTAAGCACAGTAAAGCGCAAAGTCTTAATGCCGCCTCTTACGAACTTCTTAGCTGCATTGAGCAGCTCCCGAGTACTCAACACATGAGTATAGATGCTGTTGATACCCTTCGCCTTTAAGCGAATAGTATCAGCGATATCCACCAACTTGGTGGCATTTTCTACATCAATACCTGTACGCCTTACCAGCAAGGCTATCTCATCTGCTTTGCTCAGATAAGTTAACTCTACCACATTTGAGAATCTACCGCGAAGGGCGCGATCTAATCTCATAGTCCCAGTATACTGGGAGCCCTCATTCATAGTTGCGAACCAAATAAGACCACCGCCATCCCTAAGGATGGGACTTGGTTTACGTTCTTGAATGAACGTACTCCTAGTCGTGTCTAGCAATGGAAGTAGGCAGTTAAGAACTTCGGAGCTAGCACGATTGATCTCGTCTAAGAGGATAACGTGGTTACCCCTTGCTACGATTCGAGAGAATGGAGCCTCAAGATACTCTAGTGAGGAGTTCTTCATATCCAGCCTACCGAACCACTGAGACGCTTCCGTGATGTTAGAGCAATCCATTTTAAGAAGCGGCAGACCTACTCTTGCGGCAAATTGCTTCGCCAGCTCGGTCTTACCACAACCGGTAGGACCTACGAGCAGTACATTCTCTGACATCTCCTTGCGGCCCTGATTAAGAACCTCAAACAGCTCTGCCGTATCTGGCGGCATGACGTAGGAAGGATCTACATCTGGAACATAGGTACCGTTAAGGTACGAGAAGCTGTCCTCCTCTTTAGATTCCGTGGCCCTTTCTTCCTCCGCTACCACTTCTTTCGCCCTCAACCGACTGATATATCCCGCCATGTCGAATTCCCCCGTAATTATTGTGTTTTCTGTCTCTTCGTGCACTACGCCATCCGCATTAACTTTATTAATCATTCTCCAACTCCTGTTCATCAAAATCACCAAAGAATTTTACATAAGTCTCTTCCCCTACATCAAGGGAAAAAGACTGCAGCCCAACAATTGCCGCTAACTGACTGTTATTCATACTGTCTATCGTGTACTCGTCTAGCCAGCTGTGCTCTCTTCCGAGTGTTAGTTTAAAGAACACTCGGAAATATCTTTTTACCTCTACATTATTTAGAACATACATAGGAAGCACCTTGGCTGCTTCCCACATAACTTTTCCCTTTAGGAGCTTTACCTGCCCTACAAACCTACGGCTTAGGTTTGTAGTAAACCCCTCAGCCTTAGATAGCATGTCTAGTTCCACTATTTCTACGGCCCTGATGCATCACCCCCAGCTCTGGGCTTTTTGCCCTTTTGAGATGATATCGTAGTATAGTCTTGGATTTTCCTGGAAAAAGCAGGACACCTGATATCCATCGGCGTCAAAAGCTACTACCAGTTGATCATTTACTTGGAGTTTGTTTGTATACCTTTTATCAAACTCCTCCTCAGTCAGCACGTTGTCTTCTCCGTACTTAGCCTCCAATACCTCTTTAGAGTATTCTTTGTAGTACATATAGCCCCCTAGTTGAAAAACATCTTTGAGCTAAATTTAGGCGATGCCCCTTTACTAGTTGCCTTATTGACCTGGGAGTCCGAGTTAGCCTCCACAAACTTAGCAAACTTATCCGGGTCAGCAAAACACTCTTTAGTGTTTACCTCCCGGTCTATGACGAAGCCTGAGTCGTATTTGAAGCAGCCTGCAAAAAACATACCCTTTGCTCTGATTATCATAGCCACTCTCCTCATCTCATGGATGGGAAGTATTTGGATGATAGCATCCGATTTCTTTACACCGATCTCGTCTAGATACTTCGCTGTTTGTTCAGCAGCCTTGCCCGCATCCCCCATTATCATGAGGTTTAACGAACGTAAGCTGATCTTATCCTCGGTGCCGCTAATTGACATTAACATATGATATGTCCTGGCAACCACCGCCGCCGTCTCCTCGTCGTTGCACCCGTCTATCAGATCCTGGGCGGAACTGACATACTTCTGGTACAACTTTAACAGGCACTCAACACAGAACTGGAGGAGAGCCGGGGGGTTTAAAAGCTCCGACTTTGTCACCTGCCCAGACGGCAGGATGATGCCGGACTTATCCATTATTATAATGTCATCCAGAAGGACCCTTTTTGAGATCACTCCATCCGTCTCGGTCTCGCCTTTGGCGAAGTTTGAGAACCGGTTCGCCAACCCGCTGATTATAGAGGGAACCTCTATTTCAAAGAACCGTACGTGGTCCCTATACTTAGATAGAAACCCGTCTAGCTTTTTCATGCGCTCTTCTGTGCATTTGGAGAGCTCTTCCCCCTCTCCGTTTTTCTCTCCGATTATCTCGGAGATGCCTTCGACAATGAACTTAATAAACTCAGCCTTGTTCTTGAATTCTGGCTCCATTTTATTCTCCAATAAGGTCAAAAGAAGTATCCGCTATCAGAGCCCAAGCTGCTGATAGGTAACTATAGAATTCTTCGCTGCATACCATAGGCCAAGGCGCTTTAGCCTCTAGAACATTAACTTCCCGCTTATCTGCCCTCACAGCTTTGAAGGCACCCTGTGGTGCAGTCGTTCCGTCCTTAAGCTTGAACTTAGGGATCTCCTTCGACACTACAATGCTGCAGGCATCCCATAGATCCTGTGGGTAATCTATCTTCGGCTTTAAGCATGCAAAGATGCTTATGATCTCTTCATTAGGCCTGAACCCTACTAAGAGATTTAAATAACTACTGTTTGACATAGGAGAGCACTTTATATTTATTCCTCCTAGATTCATTACGCCGGAAACATTAAGCTCACCTCCAGATTTTAAGATAGCTCCGTCTAGTATACTATGCATGTCTGGGTTTAACCCCCGAACGATGGTTGAGGGAATAGGCTTAACCGCCTCAGACAGCTCTTTCATAAATCGAGCTACCGGCGGTATTAGCCTTTCTTTCGCGAAGTCCACCCTGATCTCTAACCGGGTGTTTCTTTCTACCATTTCTCCAGCCTTCTTGGCTGCAGTCTTTCTAAATGTCTCTACGCCCATGGCGTTTCTCCTCTTGATGTTTGTTTTCCAATAAAAAAAGCCAACAGAAACGTCTGCTGGCTTACATAGTAGATAAATTTAATAGAGGCCTATACCTGACTCATTAGCCTCTTCATTATATTGGAGACGTCTCCATTATTCAGCTTAAGCTGTTCTATCTGAGCGAACATGCTTTTTATGTTCTCTTTAACGTAGGTCTTTATATCCTCTGATTTTTCTTGTTGTACCTTCCATATGGCAGAGTACATCTCAGGGTCATCAGAAAAGGTTTGAGCCACGTTTTCCGCTATCTGTCCAGCATCTTCTCTCAACCCCAATCTAAGAACATCGGGCGGGTTTTGTATACCGTGGGACTTTACCACCTGAGCTATATATCCAACTATGTCCTGCGAGAACGGGTTCTCGTCATCCTTTTCAGGAGGTGATATAAACATCGCCTCCGTTATACCCCAAGCGCACTCCCCTGGGTCAGCTGGATCAAACCATCTTGGGTCCAGTATATCCCCGGACAATATATTACATAAGTCTATGAAGTCCGGCAGGTTAGTGTAAAACTGATCTGTAGTGGCCAGGTTTATACCTGCCATTAACTTATTAAAAGTTCTAGCCGGTACCTTAACCTTAAAATCGTCCTCTATTTCGTTGCGTATAGTCATAGGGTCCCACTCGAGACCTTCTGTGCCGTACACATCAATAAAGCACACCACCAGAGTTGTGGCATAGGAGTCTTCGCTCGTCCATATAGGACGCATGGACTCCATGCCCTTATTTGGTTTACTGTGGGCCCCGCCTTGGGGCGTGGGAGCATTCATTAAAGCCCTTCCTGGGTCGGCCATGTGATATGGACCACCTTATAAGGTGCCTCTTGGAACTCCGTCTGGGGAATAGCTTTCCCCTCTTTGTCACACCACTCTAGCCATGGGTTCCCCGAAATCCCAGGCCGGGCCATGCCGAGCGTTTTTGAATGCTCGATGGCTATTTCCCTCGATCCTTGTGATTGGGCCTCTTCTATAGTGGCCGCCTCTACGCAAATAGAGGCCTTACTTCCAACTCTCTCACTCTTAGCCGAAACTGCCTTAATCATTTTAGGCGCCTTTCTTTAGAAATATTAAACGTACCATTCCTATGTAAGAGTACTAAGTACTCTACTATAAAACAATATCTGATAGCTAAAAATCATCATAGTCCGGGCTCCTTTCTTTAACGTATAGTTAAAGAAAGGAGCCCATGTGAGCTTTAGTTAGTGTTAAGACTTTTACGCCTTTATTCCTCTCTTTGTAAAAAGGGGAAGTATTAAAAGAGTCGGCATACGCAGCCGCTCTAGGGGAGCCAGGTCGGATTCGAACCGACATACTAGGGGTATGAACCCTAGGCTCTGCCAGTTGAGCTACTGGCTCCTTTCCGGCTTAGGGCCTTCTTTACTTTAAGCCCCGCCGTAAGGCTGAAGTTTATGTCTGCGGAGGCCCCATTCGAAGGCCCACAGTACACGCACACCATCAGCTGGCGCCCTAATGTCGATGTTATGACTCATCCACTAAAGACCATAGGGGGCCTGTATCCCTAACGATAGATAAGGGGATACAGTAGATTATGACGCAAAAACGCCTCGAATTAAGCCTGATTTGTCTAGTACGTTAGCTGCACTAACTTGTTAGATTGGGTCGTATAAACCATCCTAATCTTGTCAGCATCTAGTAGACTCTTAAGCAGCCTTCTATCATCATCAGATAGCTGGGCTATAGTCTGCTTTATGCTCATAAGGTCTATGGCTACATTTCTAGCCTTTGACTGGCATGGCTTGCACCCTCCCTTATTATGGGTAAGCCCCTTACTCTTAGCGTTATCTGCAGCCACTCTTATAGGGTGTATGGCCTGAGTTATTTTGCTATTAGTTATTATGCTGACCACCATGCCGTCGTCGATTATAACTAGCTTATTGGTTGCCATGGCGTCTCCTAGATAAGGGGGTCACCGATATCTACAATTTTTTCTGCAACTATATTTTCCATAAGGTTAAGTGAGGACACTAACACATTAAGGTCTTTTACTATCATAGTCCACGCTTCATCCGCTGTAGTCTGGGACCTAAACACTAAGTCTATGTAGTCTTTCCTAAACCATGCTGGGTTTGAATTTAAGGTAGGAGTGTCCTCTGGAAACTCCTCAAGGTCGGCTGGAGAGCACACGCCGTCAAACTCTTCAAAGTAGGCTCCAGCCGTCTGGCTGAACGGGCCTCTAATATACCTGAATACAGAATTGCTCATCTTATTGCCATCGTAGGCGATGATCTTCATTCTATAGCCATCTACATTATTTATTTCAAACTTCTGCTGTACGAATCTCTTAATCCTAACTCCGTGCTTATCCGACTGTGTCTGAGAGGACGACGACTGAGAAGCCGAAGACTGAGAAGCCGAAGACTGAGAAGACGAGTTAGACCCGATGGATGAAGATGACATTTTTATTTACCTCATATTCCAAATATAGGTTCCTGGTGCCCCCTTCTAGGGACGCTGGACCACAGCACTATCCTTTTATCGCTATTCCAGCTTTTAAGGCTCCATCCATTTTGCCATATTTGTTCACCTATGCATATATCACCGCCGTTATGCTTTAACCTAACATCCGGTATATCACACTCTTTTATACAACTAGTTCTTAGCAGCCAGCACGATCCAGAAGCAAAATGTATCTTAAACCCATTAGGGGCCTGGTTGCCCATCTTGTCTCTGAAGTCCCTGCCCTTATACCAGGTGGCCTTCTTTACCCAATCTATGTGGAGCTTGCCCATGCTGTAGAAGTATCTAGGGCCAACCATTCCAAGCTTACTATCAGACCCGGCAGCATCTATGGCGGCCTGACACATCTTCTCTAGCCAGTAGTTGTCTACGTCCGCCATTGTGTCGTCGTCAAACCATATAGTCCAATTAGTGGTTATAGGGTTATCGCTGTCGTGAAACATTTGCCTCATGCATGGATACTTAAACTTATTAGTGTCTGATCTATACAACACTGATATCCTATTGGACTTATGCATGCTCTCAGCTAGTTCTATGGTTTCTTGACAGGCAGAGTTTAAGTACACTCTTACTTCTAATCTCTCTCTGGAAACAGAGGCGAAGGCGTTTAGACACCTCTTATGCATAGCCGCATAGTCCCCGTACATTAGAAGGCATAAAGTAACCTTACCTCCTATCAACGGGTGGTCTATAGGACTAGATTTTGGAGACGTCTCCACTAAGTTAACTACCATATTGTTATTTGGAGTAGCCTTAGATGGTGAAATGATCATTGGAATCTCTATGCGCCTCTTAGAAGTTATGTCAGGATTATCCTCTATATTCACTTCTATCTTAGCTCTCCTTCCATCTGGCAATATGATGTAGGTTGGCTTATCTACTGCTGGTAACATGTTGCTTTCCTTCCATTCCTCTAGAGGAGGTATAACTCCGCTTACATAATAAGATAACACTGATTCTACTATTTTATTAGCGCCTATCATATGGTGGCACAGCGGAACAGTCTGGCCTTCAGGCTCTACGTGAGGGTAAGTGCAGTAAGACTTATCCCCTTCTGCCCTGGTAACTTTATTCTTCCAGCAAGCCCTAGGCCCTCTACAGCAGTCAAGCAAACCTATAGTGTGTAGAAACCTATGTGGTACATTTACGTTTAGTCCTTTAAACGCGGGGTTCTCCCTGACATAGCCTTCCCACCACCACTCTTCTCTTCCTCCTGCCATTACTACGCACGGCTTCTCTAAAGCGGCAGCAGCGTGCATAGCAAAGGTTATAGTGCATAGTACTCCATCTGCGTGGTATATAAGAGAAAGCAGTTCGCGTAGAGACGTCTTGCCTCTAAGGTCTATGGCATTCTTTAGGGTCCTATGCATACTGGCCGGCTTTCCTGCCGTGGCTCCTACCTGTACTGACTTTATTCCTAGTTGACCAAGAGTATCTACAGTGTCTTGTACATCAAAGAACCTAGGGTGCTTGGTAGTGAAATCAGACTTACCCCCTGATAAGACTACCCAGTACCTTCCGTCTATTACCTTTTTTGACTTCTCTTCTTCGCTTAGATGTATGTCAGGCCTAGGGTCAGTAAGAGGTACGACTAGCCCGGTCTTCTTTCTGAAGTCTTCGTGAAACGCCTGCAGAAAGTGTAAAGGCTCTGTTCCTGCTTTTTTAATGCTATCGCCGTAGCTAAGGGAATAGACCCCTGCTCCTAGGCGTTTATCTTTTAGCTTTATAATGTAAGGATTACCGTTCCACAGCTCCATGAATGGAGTCTCTACCCCTATTTCAAACCTATCTGAGTAGGCTTTATATATGTCCCTGACTGCTGCGGTTAAGACAAGAATGTCTCCCGCTGCTCGGCTGTGTCTTATTATTATAGTTTTCTTACCCATAAGGGCCTTTCAAAAGTCAATCTTTGATATTTCATTCTTATCATTACTGAAAACTATAACCAATTTTTCTGTTTTTAAAAACTCCTTTATTTTAATTTTATCCTCATCCGAGAACCTAGCTATGGCCTTCTTGACTGACATTAGGTCTATTGATATTTTCTTGGACCTAAGCTGGCATGGCTTGCACCCTTGCTTTACTACTATGCTTGCAGCTTTACTCTTAGCCGCTTCTAGAGCTGCTTTTATATTAGGGAACTGCTCTAGAAAGTTATTATCGCTAAGAAGCCCAAAGACCACCTTATCATCTAGGGTTATAAGTTTGCTATTCATATTGTCTCCTTAGTTACACCCACATTTACAAGGTGCGTCAATAAGTGTTGATGACTTTACAAACTCAGGCTGAGTAGGTTGATCACTGCAGCATGCTCCAGGGCAGCCATCTAACAGTATCCATTTAACTTTGTAAAGGCCTTCTTCATTTGGTTTTCCTGACGCTTCAGCCATCCATGTAGAAACATGGGCTTCGCACTCTTCCTGAGAGCAGGGAGTTGTTAGGGCCCATGACCCATCGCTAGCGGCGTGGTAGCTCATACGAGCACCTCCCCCTTCTATAGCCTTACAGGCGCACTCGACCCCAGCTGGGGAAAAAGCTCCAAATGTATATCCAGCTGCTACTCCTTCTTGTATAAAATTTGAACACGTATACCCTGGCAGGCTGGGAGCGCCGTTGCAGTCTGAAATCATGACCCATGGGCCCTCTCTTGTATTTGCTACAATGGCTGGGTTGGGGTACCCTGGGTCTCCTGGACTCATATTAGAAAAATATGATTGCCCACACCCTGAGCAAATAGGCTCTTGGCAAGGCTCTGGGCTCCACGTGTTGTAATTATTATTCATATTAAGTGGAGTACTGTTACATGGTATTGAGGGATCCCCGCTGAACTCCGTGATCGGCATTATGCAATCAGCCTCAGACCGTTCTTCGCTCCATGTGACCGTATATTGATATGTAGCTCCATCATATACGCAGTTCCAATGGGTGCAGCATCCAGTATCATCGCCTCCCCCGCCTCCGCCGCCTCCGCCTCCTTCGCTCGAGCCACCTCCTTCGTCTTCTCCGCATCCCGGCTCTGGGTCTGGGGCCTCGTCTCCACAGTCAGTATTGCAATCATCTGGAATGGACATTTTGCTACTCCTTATAAAAAATTAATAAAACAAGCTATATCTACTTTTTATCTTCTATGCCTTTAAACATAGATTCTAGATAAGTAATTCTGTTTTCTTGCTCTTTTATAGCCTCTATTAAAACACCTACGATGTTTCCGTACACTACATACTTTAGGCCATTAACCTCCTGCACAAGCTCCGGAAGTACCTTCTCCACCTCTTGGGCTATAAGCCCGATGCATTTTTCTTTATTTTTTTCCCATGAAAACGAGACCCCTCGCATAGCTTTAACTTTAAACAGTGCGTCTTTAATTGTATCGACATCTGTCTTTAAAGTTATATCAGATTGAGAGCCCTCAGGCCCAGCACTTCCTTGAGGCCCTTCAGCTCCCTGAGCTCCAGGATCTCCTTGCGCTCCCTGAGCTCCAGGATCTCCTTGCGCTCCGGAGCCTCCTTGGGCTCCAGAATCTCCTTGCGCTCCCTGAGCTCCAGGATCTCCTTGGGCTCCAGGATCTCCTTGCGCTCCGGAGCCTCCTTGGGCTCCAGGATCTCCTTGCGCTCCGGAGCCTCCTTGGGCTCCAGGATCTCCTTGCGCTCCGGAGCCTCCTTGGGCCCCAGGATCTCCTTGCGCTCCGGAGCCTCCTTGGGCTCCAGGATCTCCTTGCGCTCCGGAGCCTCCTTGGGCTCCAGGATCTCCTTGGGCTCCCTGAGCTCCAGGATCTCCTTGCGCTCCGGAGCCTCCTTGGGCTCCAGGATCTCCTTGCGCTCCGGAGCCTCCTTGGGCTCCAGAATCTCCTTGGGCTCCCTG
>Ga0209086_10000259_pt1 | contig 46120 bp, 44 predicted proteins | sample M_130207_XF_Meta_FD_187312 | JGI IMG/M metagenome (GOLD analysis project Ga0209086, IMG submission 187312) | Freshwater microbial communities from Lake Montjoie, Canada to study carbon cycling - M_130207_XF_MetaG (SPAdes) (version 2) | ecosystem: Environmental > Aquatic > Freshwater > Lake... | reverse complement strand
AGAGACTGAACGGGTGTTGGCTGTCGATGAAGGATTAACCATCTGGAGACGGCTTGAGATACAGTCCATCCACTAGGGAAACTTAGTGGGATCATAATTGGCTAAGAATTATGTCGGGGATGGGGGGATTAGCATACAGTAATTAAATAAAGTGAAATATAATATTTCATATTGAAAACTACTTAAAGACATTCGTATTATATAATATATAATATGAATTACAAACTGTCATACGATTTTGATGCACAATTAAATTGCGGCGTCATTTGCTTTAATGACCAAACAGTTTTAATGGATTTTAAAGACTTATTTTCTATTATAAATTTTGATAAAAATTTTATTCATTATTCTGATGATAAAGATTACCCTTTTTATTTACGACATCATCAAAAAATTACTTATTTAGAATATTTGTTTAAATATGATACTATAAACATTGAATATGTATTTAAAAATGATAATAAATTTGATTTGAGAAGAGAAAATATATTAATTTATCACATTTTCCACAAAGTTATAACAAATAAATATGACATAATAGATTTTAAACTAGGCCATTTTTCTGATATAGGGGTAGATGCTTATATAATGAAAAATCCTATGTGGAAAATACAAGAAAATAAAAAGGAATATTGGTTAATGCATTGTGAAAAGGATACAATAATAAAATTATGTCAAAAATCATTAGATAAAATTACAGATTATGAAAGAATATTAAATAATAATAAAAAATTAACTTGGTATAAGGCATCAAATGGATACATTCAAAGTCATCATCCATATGATGGTAAAATATATTACATCCATCAAATAATTACAGGTTGTTATGGAAATGGACAGGGGACTAAAAACATAAGTGTTGACCATATAGACCAAGACCCATTAAATAATTCTTGGGAAAATCTTAGAATTGCAACAAGAGATGAACAAGAACAAAACTCAAAAGGTATCAAAGCAGGAACAAAGAGAGAAAGAAAATACAATGCACAAGAATTACCAGTTGGAATAACTCAAGATATGATGAAAAAATATGTGGTTTATTATAAGGATTACGCCGATAAAGAAAAAAAACGTTTGCGCGAATATTTTAGAATAGAAAGTCATCCAAAATTAGATAAAATATGGTCTACAACAAAATCATGTAAAATAACTATACAAGAAAAACTAACACGAGCTAACAAAGTTATTGACGACCTTGAAAATGATATTTATCCAGATAATGAAGACGATACAATGCCAAAATACGTGTCTCTTATATTTTCAAGAGACAAACCTCATTTGGTTTTTGAAAAAATAGTAGATGATAAAAGATTAAATATAAAAATGGTATTGCCTGAAGAATATAATTTGCAGGAACAATTAGGAAGGTTAAATGAAAAGATTGTTGAAAAATATGGAATAAATGAGAAGGTAAATATTTTTAAATATGTAATTTGTATTAATATAGATGATAAAATCAAATATATAAAACAAATTACATTTTCAATAACAAGAGAAGCAGTTGATCGTAAACATACGTTATCATTTGAAAATTTTGTTACAGAAAAAATAGCTATTTTAGAGGTTGAAAAATGGTTATCAAATAAAATTACAGAAAAATATTTTAATGAACATAAAAATTATGATTGTTTAGAATTTAATAAATATAAGGATGATTCTTTAAGAGGAACACTATTAGGCGGTGGATATTTTTTAGATGAAATTGTTAAGATTGGATGTGGATATATAACCATAAATTGTGGGTCATAAAGAGTCACACGTTTAAATATTTGGATGCGAAGCTATGTGTGTAAATATTTCATTTAATAAACTAAATATATTAAAATCTTTTTCAAATGGTTTATATCTGATAAATTTACAGTTTAATATTGATATTATTATTTCTTCTCTAATTTTATCCTTAATTATATTATTTAACGTTTCAATTGCGCAAAAAAATCATCCTCGTTTGTTATTAGAAATACAGCATTTTTTAGGATTTGGAAAAGTTTATAATTTTCAGTTTTGTATTAGTAAAAAAAATGATTGTTTAAAATTTATCGAAATAATGAAATCAGGTGTAATTGTAAAATATAATCAGGTTATTGCGTTTGACACTTTTTTAAATACGTCTGATCCTATTATTAAAAATGAAATGTATAAAATTTGTAACAAGGAAAAACACAAAATAGAACATTTTACTGATTTAAATCAGAATGAAATAGGAAAACAAGGATTTCAAGAAATTATAGATTTAAAAAATAAAAAAGAATTAGTTTGTAGGGAAATATCATTAAAACAAGTTTATAAGGAAAAATCTGAAAAAATGACAGGATCTAGTAATCATAATTATGGTAAAGAATTTTCAGAAGAACACAAGAAAAAAATGTCGGATGCAATTCGTGATGCGAAAGGAGGAGTTAGCGATGAAACTATTTTAGAAGTTAGAAAACTGATTAATGAAGGAAAGACAAATATTGAAATACAAGAAATGCTACAATTATCAAGACATAATGTAACAAGAATTAAATGCGGAAATATTATTTGTAGAACAGAAGAAAGGGTAGTTAAAGATAAAACTACACAAGAAGAACGTAATATTGCCAAACGTAAAATTGCTTTAGATGAAATATTTATTGTAGTTGATAAATTAATTAAAAATGAAAAACCTACTGTAATATTAGATTTTTTAAATGATAGACGACATGGTTATAAAAATTACAATAATTTAACAGTTGATATTGTTAAAAATATTAAACGAAATATTAGTCAAAATATAATGCCTTTTTATCAATTCGAAATGTCTATAGAAGATTACACATATTATAAAGATGCTATTGAAAAATATAGTATTGCAATGAATAAATAATCATAAAAAAATAATAATTTAACAATTTAATTTATTATTTAAAATATTTTTATATTGGTTGATTTTAAATTTAATAATTAGTTTTCATTCTCAGAATCATCCTCAGCAAACTCATGTAGTTCATCGTCAACTTCATTATTGATTTCTTCAAATTCTTCTCCATTCCATTTCACATTTCTCGAATTAAACAGTATGTTCATATTTATCACCTCCGGTTTCGCAGTTGACTCGACTCTCGTAAACAAGGTTGCGATTTGCTCGTCATCTCTGAATCGAGCGCTGTATTCTTGCTGAATATTATTTCGCCCAATGCGCCCAAGAGCTTGAATAATCTTTTCCTGAGTTAGCCCCAAGTCCTTACTCAAATATCCGTGACAGAACTGATAATTGGTTCCATAAACATAATCGCTGTCCGCAATAGTCATAAAGAGTCTCTGAGAATCGGCCAATTTTTTCATAATTTCGGTATATGCGATGCTATTATGGTTCGCAAATACACCGATACCAAGCAATAACAATACTTTCCAACTGTCATCTACATTGTTTAGAGACATGATCGCGTCAACATCGTCTTCGTTTACATTGCTAGTGAATGAATTTGGCGCATCTATATTAGCCGCCCATTTTTCTTTGTGATATGAGCGATTTGGAACAAACATATCATGAAGCGTCGCGCTTTTAATCATTTGTGACAGAATTGTTAGTTGCTCCTTCGATTTTATAATTTCCTTGTCTTTTGATTTATCTATCATTTCGCCGGCAACGCGTTCCTTCTTTTTGCTATCCTTTTTTGTTTTGTCTCCACTAGCCCCAGTTCCTTTACCCATTTGTTCCTGTAAGTTTTCTAGTTCCGCTTCGATTGCCGCGATTTTTTCAGATATTTCATTGTTAAAATCGATTTTATCTTGTATGTCTTTCATGACGCTGGCTGGTATATTTGCTTGCTGAATACAAAACTTTGCGACCTTTGTGACATCCTTTGCCAAGAAGATAGTGGGTCCATCTGTGAGCGTGTATGCGTCTTTGGTTGTCACATATATAGCACAACTGCCTGTTGCTGTCGCTGATGCTGTTGCTGTTGCTGATGCTGTCGCTGTTGCTGTCGCTGATGCTGTTGCTGTCGCTGATGCTGTCGCTGATGCTGTTGCTGGTTCTCTAGGAACTTGTAAACTAGTTGTTCTTTCAATGACCGCTCCTTGTTTCAAGCCAGTTCTTGTTCCTAAACTGACCGCCTTGGTAATTTTGTTTCCTTTGGAATCTATGGCGTCATTTGGTTGAATCTTCTTGGCTCTAGTCTCCGCGAAGAAGGTGTAAACTTGCTGCCATTTTTCAGGAATAATATTTTTCAAAATTTTAAGATAATACATTTTAATAGACTGCATTGTAATATCGGATGCTGTAAGAAAGTTTCTGCTAAATTTCGCGGAAGTTCTGGCCAAATTGAATTTTTCAATATGTGTAATAAACCGAGAGGCTTCCGTCAAGTCGAAATATCGGAGCAGTGTCAAGTTTTCTTCACAATGATGAACTGTTTCAATAACCTTTTCATAGTCACTGCTAATATAGTGCGGCATCACAGTGTATCCATTATTATTCAAAATAGGAATAGTTTTGCGGCAATCGTGGCTCGAGATGTTGAATACTCTGGGCTGCTTGACAACTGATTCGAACCCATCTTCTAGTTCATTGTAAAATACGCTATCCGCGAACTTGCGTTCGAAATCTCGAATTGTTTCTCCAATCTCGTGCGCTTTAGGTAGTGTTGCCGACGACAATACTACATTAGGTATGATGTTTTCCTTCCAATTTTTCTTGATAATCTTGTGTAAGTCGTGCTCTACATAGTCCATTGTGATTGTTGGCTCATCCCAGTAAGTAATAATATGTTGCGCTCTATTGAATGATAGCATGTAATACATTGCGCACAAATAAGACCTAATATCGCAAATTATGATTTCCACTTTGTCACCGACTGAGTTATCCACTTTTCTAATTGAGCCGCTACGCTTATCTCTAGTGTATTCTTTCGCCGCGAAATAATGAAGCCGAATATCGTCGGCCGAAGAGCACCCAAATGCGAATGCGATTCGTTTGCCTACCGAAATAGCAGACCTCGCCAATGCGACACCTACATGTCTAGCAGCACATACGAAGATGATTTTATGGGTTTCAGATAGACCTAGAGGGGTAAGCGTTTTACCAGTGCCAGTAGGAGCAATGTAGAGCACTAATTTCGGGCTCTGGATTTTACAAACAGAGTAGATTTCTTTTTGATGACCGTATAGCTGCATGTCGCCATACTTTAACAAGCTAGAGTTGCGCTCGATGTATTCGTAAGCATTTTTAACGATTTCTAAAAGTTCGACTTCTTTTTCTATATTTTCTAGGACGGCGTTGATGATTTGTTTAATATAGCAATTGACTTTATCGATGTTATTCTGCATCAAATTGACAAGTGTGTAATAGTTAAATATCCACAATTTATTATTGGCCGTTTTATAATTTAGCATGTGCTCCAGATGCTTGACTAGAATAAATTCATAAATCTCTGTAGTGCTTTCATTAATCGCTTCAAATCGTCCAATGCGGATTTGGTCAGCGCTCTTGAGTTTTATTAGCGCGCAAATCTTGACTTGGCAAAGAAAGTTGCCATCGGTATCTTGTCTTCTTCGACCTTCTTTTTCTCTTTCTTCGTCAGACGATGACCCTGATACTTCTTCCTTTTTCGCGCGATATTTATTACTGTCATTGCTGAAGGTAATATAACTGATGCGATTTCTTTCTAATAGTGTATTTATTCTGGTGGAAAAGTATCTGTTATAAAGGAAATCTTCCATCTGCTGACTGTATTCTATTTTCAAAAAGCTAAATATCGAATTTGTCTTGTTTGTTCTGATATTTACATCGGTGTAACCAGAAGTTATTAATTTTAATATTGCTAATTCATCCGGAGATACGGGAATTTCGACTGAATCCCATTCAGATTTAGATAATTTTTGTTGACTAAGAATAGTATTCATTTGTTTTAAAAGGTGGTATTAGTTATTAATACTTTTATCTTTAAGTGAATTTAAAATTTCAATTTTTTAAGGGAACTTTTAAGGGAACTGCCGTTCCCTTATGAACCCATGCTTTTTTTAATGGAACTTTAAGGCATGTGAAATAGTACCGTCGTCATCTTTAAAAAATTGAAAAATAAAAAATACTTAAAGTAAGGGTATAAATATATGATAATATAACTATTAAGAATAATAATGGCACAAAATTTAAAAAATACCGTTACTCTTGTTTCATTTGACGGCGATATCGGTTCCGGTAAAAGCACTATGATGAAAAAAGCGCAGGAATATTATAAAAATAATGAAAATATCATATTTGCGGAAGAACCTACTGAAAAATGGAAACTGGTAAAGGATAAAAATGGCACGGAAATGCTGAAGCTGTTTTACCAGGATCAAGAAAAACACGCGTTTAAGTTCCAGATTATGGCATTTGTTTCTAGGCTCTCTGGTTTAAGAGAAATTGTGAATGCGAATTCAGGAAAAAACATTATCATTATTACAGAGCGCAGTCTATATACGGATAAAGAAATCTTCGCCAAGATGCTGTATGACCAGGGTAAAATGTCGGATGTAGAATATCAAATCTATCTAACACTGTTCGATGAATTTGCCGCGGAATTTGAAGTAAATAAGGTCGTTTACATAAGGACGGACCCTGACAAATGCTATGAGCGTATACATTTGAGAGCCAGAGAAGGCGAAGAGCTGATACCCTTGGCGTATTTGGAAGAATGCCATAAATATCACGAAGAGTTTTTGGATAAAGACCGCGGTTTATTCAAGGAGCAGCTCGTGTTAGATGGAAACCAGAATATTTACCAGAATGTGACTTTGGCCGGTGATTGGATGGCTCAAATCGATGGGTTTATTCAAGGGCGGGCTTAATTATTAGTTTTGTAAATTGTCTTTAAGTAGTAATTAAATTATATATATAAATTGTTTTTCTTCGTTTTCTTCGTTTTCTTCGTTCGCGTCTTGCCTCTTGGTCTTCGAACGCCAAGACCCTTATCTTCTTGGGTTACTTTAGACTTCATGCTTCTAGAATTAGAATGGCGTGCTTCTTTTGCCAGCTCTGCTTCGCTTTGGTAAGAAGGGGACGATGTCGACCTACGAATTCCTTGAGTAAACTCTGCATATCTACTTCTTACATCAGGATAATCGTCCATTCTCTCATTTTTTACGCCTGTTTCTACTTCCATTATTTCCAATAATTTGTCACTATACATAGATACTTTAATTAAATCATTTATGTCTGGATTATTAGGGTCGATTTTTTCCATTAATGTATCAATACTTTGCGGAAATTCTTGCTCCGCGAAAACATGAGAAAAATGTTTTGCTATTTTATTATTTATAAACGCGGTATAGCCACGAATAATATTTCGTAAATAAGAATTTTTATCATCATATAGCTCTGTTTTTTCCATTATTGCTTCGTATATGTCCCTACTAGATCTCTCGGGATTTTTCAAGCACAACTCTGTAAAAAACATTGACCAGGCAGCGCAATATCCAATCGGTTCTGTAATAAATCTAGGCATTTCACTTGCGTCTTCTAATACTTGAAGCCCTTGCATGTCTGGACAAACATCAAATGATTTTAACAGTTTTATTTTTTGTATTTTTTCGCGTTTTCCCAACAAGCCTTCAAATTTATTTTCCCTTTTAATTAAATAATTTAGATGTTTTACAAACCTTTTTAAAAAAGCATTTATTTGGTCGGTTATAAATTCACCTCCAATGCCTTCATATATAGCACCATGTGGTTCAAAATGTTCTAATTTACCAGTATTTTGTCGATATATTAGTAAATTCGCATGACCTCCTCTTAATTCTTCATCGATAGTTATATCAAAAAGAAATGGTATTATTATTATTTTTGAACCATCCAAGATACAGTTTATTATTTTTTGGGACGATGTCTCTATTATTTCGTCAAAATAAGTGTTTATTATAGGATCGGTGTCTTTTAAATTTAATCGCATTTCTACCCCATACTGCCAATTTTCTAGTATACAATCCATTTTGTATTTTTTAAAAAGATACAAGTAAAATAAATTATTTATATGAAACGAACCTTTAAATGGCACTACATCATCATGTAATTGAAATGTTTTTTTCATTTTTTTCGCAATCTTTTCACTATAGTTCAGATTTACTGGAAGTTCGTCTGGCATTTTTAATTCGTATTGAAATGGTGAACTGGTTCTTGAATGAGAAGCAGTAGTTCTTAAATTTGAACTTGACCTGGGTCCTGAACTGGTTCTTGATCTGGCTCTCAAATTAGATAACCTAGTTGTAGGCTGTAAAGGACTTGAGTTAGAACTTGATCTAGAACTGGAAGACCAATCAGTGGTTTTTGGGCGAAGGCTTTTAGATTTACTTTTTTTTGTTATATTCATTATATATTCACGATATAATATAATGACTATAAATATTATTATAATATTATGACTCCAAATCTTCTAACACAGTAGCCGCCTTTTTAGATTTAGCTACTGTCTTTGTCTTTGCTTTTTCAGATTTCGCTAATGCTTTTTCAGATTTCGCTAATAATTTTTCATCCTTTAATCGTTGTTTTTCAGTCTCCTTTTCTTCTTTTGCTAATATTTTTGCGGCTGCTTTTTTCTCCTTCTCTTGTTGTGCTGACAAAGCCATTTTTATTCTATGGTCTTTCATTATTTTCGACATCGTTTGGCTATTAGATAAAAAACTGAAGCCATTAAGTTCAGGAGATGCTTTTCTAGTGGTAGCATTTGCGGTAGCATTTGCGGTAGCCTTTACAGAAGTTTTTCGTTTCGGCGAAACACGGTCTTCGCTTTTAAGAGACGATGACGATGTTTCTGACCGAATTCCTTGAGTAAATTCGTTATATCTGGCTTTTACATCGGGATATTTTTGGTTTTGCGCATTAAAATGTTGTCCTGTTTCTACTTCCATTATTTCTAATAATTTGTTAAAAAATATATCCCCTTCTACCTTCGCTTTTCCATTATTTATATTGTGAATTTTTGCCGATGTAATTGGTTCGTCGAATACTCGAGAAAAATGTTTTGCTATCTTATTATTTATAAACGCGGTATAACCTCGTATTATATTTCGTAAATAATTATTTTTATTATCGTATAGCTGCGTTTTATCCATTATTGCAGTATAAATTTCTCTGCTCGACATTTCTGGATTTTTTAAACACAATTCAGTAAAAAACATGGACCATGCTTCACAATATCCTTCAGGTTCTATTAACGCATTTTTTGGTATCACACTGCGTTCTTCTAGAGCCTGAACACCGCGTATTTCTGGACAAGTATCGTGTGCTTTTATCAGTGTAATTTTTGGCAGTTTTTCTTGATCCTCATTTAAAGTTTTATTGTTCGCCTTAATATCTTTATTTATTAATTTTACAAATTGTTCCAAATAGCCGTTCAGTGTTTTATTTACATATGCTGAACCTCTGCCGCCAAATTCGTGACCATGTGGTTCAAAATGTTCCATCACACCTGTATTTGCTCGATATATCAATAAATTCGCATGTGCTCCCTCTAACATTTGAATTGTTAGCGGTATTATTAGTATTTTAATGCCACTTGTAATACATTCAGATACATACTTAGCAGTTAATTTTATCGCATCTGTTTGAAATCCTACAAAATCATCAAACCAGTCTTCTTTACTATGATTGGAAATATCAAGAAAAAAATGAAGCCTTTCTTTTTCATTTCGGTTTGGCGAATGACACTCCATTTTGTATTTTTTAAAAAGGTATAAATAAAATAGATTTGATAAATAAAATGACGATGTGAAGGGTTCTAATTTATTGTATGATTGGAAAATTTTGTCCATTTTTTTTGCTACCGCGGCATCATAATTTATTTTATCCGAAAGCAGCACAGGCATTTTCAATTTAACATCTCCATAATGTTGTGGAGCAGAAGAACTGGATTTAGGTGGAGATTTGTCAGGAGATTTGTGTTTCCACTGGTGAGGTGGCGGAAAGTCAGGACTTTTGGGTTGAGGTGGTGGCGTATTGTCAGGACTTTTGGGTTCAAAGCGTTTAGGTGGCGTATTGTCAGGACTTTTTGATTTAAACTGGTGAGGTGGTGGATAGTCAGGACTTTTTGGTTTAAACTGGTGAGGTGATTTTGATTTCGATTTTAATGTATGTTTATGACTTGAATTCGATTTAGACCCCTCTGGGCTTTTCGATTTAGACCCCTCTGGGCTTTTCGATTTAGACCCCTCTGGGCTTTTCGATTTAGACCGAGCTTTTCTAGACTTTTTTTTACTCGAAGATGAAGAGCTATCAAAAAAATCCATTATATATTATAAAATGATTTAAATATATTTGATAATATATATATTAATTCTGTAATGGAAACAAATACAAATACAAATGAACTAACAAAGGATATAGTTGTTAGTTGTCCTCACTGTCTAAACCCTATTTTAATCGAACAGTTAAATTGTAAGATTTTTCGCCACGGAACTTTTATTGCCAATGGTAATCAAATGAATCCGCATGAGACAAAAGAAGTATGTGATTATTTTGCCGCTAATAATATGATATACGGTTGCGGTAAACCGTTTAAAATAGAGACAATGAAAGACGCCGTATTGGTCGCAGTTGTATGTGGTTATATTTAAAAATTGAAATATAATTATAAAGATAAGCTAAAATATAATTATAAAGATAAGCTAAGTGTATAACTAACAAATATAATAACAATGTTTACTGTATTAAAAAACCCTACAAAAGATGCGAAAATATTTCCTATAAGTAAAACCATTATGAATTTCGATGGAGCTAGCAAGGGGAACCCTGGATTATCTGGCGCCGGAGCAGTCATCTATGAAAATGGGGAAGAAATTTGGTCCGCTGCTGAATTTCTGGGTTACAAAACAAACAATCAGGCGGAATATCAAGCCCTCATTTTAGGACTAAAAGGGGCGCTAAATTTAGGTATAACAGTGTTATCTGTTTTCGGCGACAGTTTGTTAGTTGTTAATCAAATTAATGGCATTTATAAGGTCAAATCTTCTTCCATCTTTAATTTATACGAAGAAGTATTGGCTCTTAGAGACCGATTTGAATATATAGAATTCAATCATGTATATCGGGATAAAAATAAACGCGCGGACGAGCTCTCGAATATAGCTTTGCTTGATTTAGAGGAGCCAAAATTATCTTCAACTTTATCTTCGCCTTTAGTTACCATTAAACACAAGGAACCAATGATTAAAAACAAGCAACTATCTATCACACAGGTTTTTCAAACCTTTAAGTATACAGATAGCTAACAAATTAACAAACTAACAAAACAAACTAATTCTCGATTAAAGATATATTCAAAACAGGAGGAGGTTTAAATTTCAAAATATCTATGTTTTTTTTACTATCTTTATTATTTACAGGAAATAGCTCTTTACCATAAACATCGTGTAGCAAAAGCCACTCGAATAATCCACCCGTATAAGTGTATATATTATTGAATCCTAGTGCTAACAATTGTTGATATTTTTTGTCGACCAATTCGTCATTACAGTGTTTCCCATATACAATGATTTTGATGCCACGATTTTCCTTCAGATATTTATTGATGATTACCTCTTCTTTATCGACGCTTACGGTAGTCGATATTAAGCATTCTTGGTTATTTAATGGAAGCGTATTTATAAGCATATATATTTCCGGATTTTTGACGACTGTTTGGATATCCTCGTAATTGATTTTTTTCATTGAATGCGAATTGCCCATTTATTAATTTATATAAAAGTTGTATAAAAGTATTTAAATCTTTATTCCGCAATAAACAAATTGATTGAAATAAAATTGAAATATTCTTTATTTGTAAAAATAATAGTATTAAATATACTACCATGAACCCCACTTATGAATTTGCCATCTTCTACGCCAACTTTATTGCCGACTTGTTACAGAAACCTCATGCGAAGAGCATGCATGAATTACTGCTCGCAAAGAAAGCTCGCTCAGATAAAGAATTACTTGCTTTATATCAGGCCAATAATAGACGAGCACTCTGTTTAAACGAAATTAAAACTCTTAGAACAGACATGGATTCTTTAACACAGAATCAAAATCAAAATCCGAATCTTGTTCAAAACGCAACCTTTGTTCAAAAGTGTCAATTCTTCTTACTAGAACTCGTGAGCCAGCTGCCCGAAGACCTTATAAAGATGATTGGCGCCTATTCGCAACATGTGAAAAATCAAAAAAGCCTGGTTCGCATCGAATTTTACGACAATTGGTTTAACATAAATAAAGCACGCATAACCAATTTACTAAAAGGCTGGTCCAAGGCCAAACTAGCGTTCGTTATAGATAAAATTAGGTCGCCAAACAATCCTTACTACAATTGCTTAGCTTCAAAGACCTCAGCTGCTTACAAAAAGGGCACGGAATTAATGTTTCGGTCGCGAATAGAAACATTAATCGTTGAAAAAGGCAACAGGTCGCACCTGGAGCAGTATAGCTTATTATTAGCAATTGAAAAATATAATGGAAAGAAATAGAAAATTGGTTGGATATAAAATTATGGTAATAAAATAACAATAGGTTCTTTGTATTCATTTTTTAAATATACCACCTTATTTATTTCTTTTAAAACATTGGATAGTTCAAATTTACTATCATTTGGATTAAATCGTATGATGGTATTTCCCAAAGACAATAAATAATTTTCTCTAATTTTTTCCTTTATAATGCATCTATCTTTGTGGTTATTTTCATCACATTCAATTATTAAATTAAAATCGTTAAAAAATAAATCAACTCTGTATTTATCGAATATGAATTGTCTCTCAGTTTTTACAATTGTTTCAAATGAATTTGCAATAAATCCTATGGTTTGATTTTCAATACACATGCCAATATTTACACATTTAAATTTTTCGCTCATATTTACAATATATCTATTTCTTAAATTAAATGAATTTTGTAATAATTCATACGCAAATTCGGTTAACATAAATGTAATTTTATTATGACCTCCATGAATTCCTATTTTTCTAGGAATATTATTTTTTAATATAATAAAATGATAATTTTCTTTATAATTTTTTAATAAATGTCTTGATAATCCAGATCTATTACAAGATATTTGTATTACTAAATCATCCAATGATCTAGTAAATTTATTTACTGGTTCTTCTGATTGTAATTCCGAAGAACCATCGTCTGATTTACATAATTCATATAAATCATATTCATCATCTGATTGACCTAATTCTATTTCGTCATCAGAATTTTCAATTTCCCATTTTGTAGTATCAATAGTATGCACAATTTCATTTCCATTTTCATCTAAACCAGATTTTTTTAAAAATAATTTATATTCTTCATCTAATGTTTTAATTACCATTTGCTCCAATCCAAGATAATATTCTTGAATTTTATGTGCAAAAGGAGTATTACTTTTTAAACAAAATAAATTATATGTTTTAAGGTTCATAACTATTTTTTCCTTATTATGCCCGCCTCTACATTGTTTACATTTTACAGTTTTATCAATATGCGGATTTCCGGCAATTATTTTATAATCCTTATTTAAAATAAAATGTTCTTCAATAACTCTTTTCGCCTTTGCCTTTTGATTATATCCTAAAAAATGCCATATATCATCTAACGAGACGATATAATCGTCTGATGTATATTTTCCTTTTCTATGTAAATCATCATTAACTAACAAAAACAATTCTTGTTCATCAGTAAGATATGGTAATATAGTTTTATGTAAAAATCCACATTCATAGAAGGCAAAATCTCGCAATTTGTTTTGTTCAAACACTTCAAAAATTTCTATTGTTTCCATTATAATTTATTATGTATATTTGTCTTTAAGTCGTTTTCATTTGCTTTTGTTTTTAATATTAAAAGCAAAAGCAAATGAAAACGACTTCTAATTAAACTGTACCACAATTTCCACCTTCTCCTTCTTGATGCTCTTGGTAGCCGAAACCGATAGCTCTTCTCTCTTTTTTCGCGTCTTCGAGTTGTCCCCGACTAACAAAAGTTCCTTGCGCTTCGAAGTGCTGTTACGGTTATTCATGTCCTTTTCAATCGTCTCATAATTCTTTTCGATATAATCGACCACTTTATTCTCTAGCGCCCATTTGAAGAAATTCAATTGGCCAATGGTGGTCTCAATACATTTGCCGTTTTTATATGGAATACTTATTCTATCCCACCTGCAAAAAGGATCGAATCTTTTTTTGCTGTAAGCTTTTAGCTTCAATTTGTAATCATCATAGACCTTAAATCGTCTGGCAATATTTTCTGCGTTTTGGTCGATTACATATAGAGTATAATATTTTTTAGCATAGTTGGTCGAAAACCAGTCCACAATGCGTAACGATATTTTAGACTCGCCTGTAATAATTCGCAGCATATCGTCTAAGTTATCATTCTCATCTGTTCTGTAGAATACCATTAGGTTTTTCAATAGTAGGTCGTTTTGAGTAGTATAGGTAGAATTATTGCTCATTATTTATGAATTCTTAAAAGTTATTTAAGTTGTTTTAAATAATATATATTATATTTAGTAATTTAGTAAATTATCACATATAAATAAAATTATAATATCAAATTATAATATTATGGATAACTTTATGGAAGCTTATTTTGGCCCTTTGGGTAAAGAGTATTGTACTTATTTTTACGCGCTGTCTATCTTTTTCGGAATAGGCTTTGTGGTTAGCGCAATTTCCGTTGCGTCTTATATCGTGATGCATTATAAAAAGGTGGATATCATGTTTATAGCTAATTCCTTTATATTATTGTTGAATTCCTTTTTGATTTATTTTGTAAATCGGTTGCTGAATACCATGTGTGTTAAAAGTTTGTAAAGGATCGATTTATTGACATGGTGACTTTAGACTACTTATTGTTAATTTTATCTTGACTAGTATTGATTGGTTTTAGGAACATATCTCTTACTACAATGTCATTGACATAACTAGATTGTGAGCTTAAAAATGGATTGGCCCCTCGTTGTTGGACTAGTTCTCGATCTGCTACACGATTGTCTAATTCTTCTCTTTTGTTACTGCTAGTTCCTAAATCGTCCGCCAATGATTGCGTAATTGCGCTTTGCTGGGTATCATATTCGGTTATAATATCTGAATTGGAAGTCGTTTGTTTTTCTGGACGGGCGCTTTTATAATAAGGTTCACCCAGAGTCCATTTCCAAAAATAAAATTCCACATTCATATTCGCATCCACATTCATATTCGCATCCGCATTCATATTCATATTCATATTTATTATTAAGTAATTTAAAATAATAAATATTTGTCGCTATTTTCACCATTTTGGAAACAACCTTTATACCCTTGTTATCGTTAAATTCTGGGTAATATAAAATGCGTCTTTGTTAGTTCGTCTTCTTTTTAAATTACATTCTAAACAAGAAACAACTAAATTATTTTTATTGTGTCCAATATCATTATCGATTCTATCTAGAGACCACTGCTTCATTTCTCTGACAAATTCATATAATAAATACATTTCGCAGGAACAATAATGACATTTAAGTTCACATGTTACCAATAAATCGATCGTGTAGTCAAATGTTACGAATTCGGATTCCAAAAATAGGTTTTTTAAATTATCCTGGTGTTTGTAACTGGATATTTTGGTTTTAATATGAGCAACAATCAAGCTAGATAGTTTATTGAAAGAAATATTATGTATATCTTTCAATACTTCTAATTGAGTTTGAAATGATAACTCTTGCTCATTTAGGTCCCAAGTGTTAGTTTCTACCTTCTTTTTCTTATCCTTATCCGTTTTATCGTAAACCTTTTTCATTTGATATTTCGTAGTTGTTCCCGTAAATATTACTTTTTTGGTTTCGTTAGATTCATCTATTTGTTTTACATTTGTTTCGTTAGAAACATCTATTTGTTTTACATTTGTTACAACAATATCTTTGACAAAAATTCGTTTAACAGAATCCATATTATTTAATTACATTATTTAATTACATTATTTAATTACATTATAAATCAATATAAATATTTCTTATTAATATAATATTTTAAAAACTGAGTTAAACTCATCTTGCCATATTAATATATAATATATAATGCAAAAAGAAATAGAAACCGAAACAGAAACACCCGCTGTCTTTAAAAAGGTCGCCTCGGAATGTAATGAACTCAAAGCAATTAAATACAAAACCCTTCTAATGAATGGCATTATATGGCCAGAAACAAAGTCATCTAGCGATCTAACAAACCTAGATAAATTTCTAGAAAACGAGAAAAACAGTAATGCGAATGATCCCTGGAGCAAATTAGATAAAACAGCAAAGATTAAAAAGATTTCCGTTTTCGCCGAAAAATATAAAACAGAAAAAACTCTAACAGACGACGAATTTAATAAACTAACAAGTTTCCTAAAGGATTGCCTCGATAGGAAAAAATTACAACGAGTCAAAGATGTTATATATGATAAGTCAAATGGCGAAATAAAGGATATCCCCGCGCTTCATCATAATAAACAATCTAATCATTTTACGCTCAAAAATACCGACAAGCATGTTTCCACTACAAGAAGCCTAGCGCCTAAAAAGGTAAGAGGAACAGCTAAAAATGTAGTGAATTATGATTCAGACACTTCGATATGAAATAACTCAATCATCGCCTTATTAATTATTTCAATATAGTTGTCTCCGCATAATTTAAAAATGACACCATATAACATCGAAAATATTACTTGAAATTTCACCAAGTCTTCACATGGTCTAATATCGAAGCCGTTAACCATTAAATTATTATCAACAATATAATCATTTAATTCAGAAATCGAATTAAATATATTTATCTGGCTGAAATGTTTTGATATATTAAATGTATTATCAATAAACTTTGTTAGTATGAGCATGATATTATTAGCATGTTTTTTAGGTAACAAAGCCAAACAATCGACAGGTTCAATCAATCCAGACAGCAGCAAATTTTGCGCCATGACTTCAGCGGATGTTCTAGTCATATTCGCAAAAATGTAATAAAAGGTATTTTTCATTTTATCGATTTCGTAAACCAATCCAAAGTCCAAAACGCCTATTTTGTATTTATATTTTGTGTCATTTTCATCCTTGATAAATAATATATTTCCTATATGTAAATCTCCGTGACATCGCCCGGTCATCAACATTGATACTAAAACAAATTTGATTATTTGTTTCGAATATTCGATATAATCGGCTGGATTAACAGAGCTAATTGTTTCTCCTTTAATATATTCCATCATGATTATATTCGAAAACTTATTTGTAACATCTTCGTAGACATTGGGAATTTTAATATATTTTAAATGCTTACTGTTATTTTTCATCATTTTAATATTTTCAACTTCCCTTGTGAAATCGGTTTGTTGTTTTATTAGGTGTATGTTATTATGTATTATATCAGATATACTCGCTTTTTTTATAATAGGAATAAATGACATTAATCGAGCGCAAAATAACAATTTCTGTATCCCGTCTTGTAATGTCGTGTCTATATTGTTTCGTTTCATTTTAATGATGATGGGTTTAGACCCCCCTTCTTTAAGTCCTTTAAATACTAATGAAATCATTCCTGAATTAATTGGCATATAGTCATTTAAAATGGTAATGTTGTATTCTTTTTCTAAACTAACAAGAGCGTCTTTATCTATATCTTTGCTAGACCACGGCACATTATCTGTAAATTTTAATAAACAATCGGCGTATTGCTGGTCAATTATATTATTATTTAATACCAGTGCTTGGAATATTTTAACATATAAAATGTTTTTTAAAGATAGCCGATAAGTCAAATTGCGGATACATTTTTCATAATTTTTAAAAGCATAATATAAACATAATTCGTCGAATATAATCCAGCATACGCAAATGACAAACCAACAATTACTTAAAAAATCGGTTAACTTATTTAAAAACATGTTAGTTTATATTTGATATTATATTAAAGGATAGATTTTCTATAAATTGTTTTAATCTATTTGATTATATTAAAAAAATAGATTTTCTATAAATTGTTTTAATCTATTTGATTATATTAAAAAAATAGATTTTCTATAAATTGTTTTAATCTATTAAACATATTGTAAATTATATTTCCAATCAATTTTTCAGAAAAAGATGGTAAATTATGGTTATCTATTAAATATATATCGCAATTTATTTTAATACAGTAGTTATTAATAATAATAAATTCAATATCTATGTTTTGTATTGGCATTGGTTCGATATCGTCCGTGTCCATATCTGGTGTATTTGTAAGTGATTCGCATTTAAATACAATTTTGTTAGTTCCAAGATTATATTTAGTAATATTTAATGCTAAATAATATTGTGGTAATCCTAAATCGCCAAATATATCCTTCAATAAAATAACCAGATTTGTATTGTCGTTGCTCTTGTATTTGTCGTTGCTCTTGTCGTTGCCCTTAGACAGAGATTCGAATATATTGGGATTCAATGTATAAAGTAATTGAATTAATTCGAAATTGATAACGGATGGTAAAAATATATTGCGGTTGTTTATATCAAATGTTAGATTGAATTTATTTGCGGTTAATTTAATAAAGGTAAGACCATTCTTTTCTATTATTTTCTCAATTGTTACTCCTTGCGTTAGTCCTTGCGTTAGTCCTTGCGTTAGTCCTTGCGTTAGTCCTTGCGTTAGTCCTTGCGTTAGCATTAGTAATAAATGATAATTAAATATATATAAAATAACTTATATATTTGACTTAGTTATATTTGAATTGATATGGATATAAATACATTTTACTATATAATAATATATACATTTTTGTCAATGTCAATGAATACATTTTTGCCAGAATTAGTCGATATTTTTGCTCTTATAATACCCGACGACGAACCTATTTTTAACGAAGATGAATCACTCGAATTATACGAAACATGCTTGCACCTAATGGAAGAATTCGTAAAAAACAACCCTACTATGATCACTGAGCCAGATTTTGATGATATTTTTGAAGACAATATTAACGAATTAATGGAGGATATATTTGCTGAAACGGATATTTTTTATTTAGAAGAAGATTTGGATGAAATTCTTAGTCAAGCAAAGACAGATTTCTTCAAGGATTTCATGCCAATTCGTTCATATCCGGATTCAGTCATTCTGGAAGAACCGGATTATGAATATGTTGAGGGTCAGATTGCTTATTTAAAAAGTAAGCCACAGCCGGTTCAGCGAACTAAAGAATGGTATGACTTCAGACACAACCTGATTACCGCCAGTAACGCGTATAAAGCATTCGAAAGCCAGAGTAATAAAAATCAGCTAATATATGAAAAATGCCAACCAAATCCGTCTTCTAGTCTTATGGAAGACTTAGATACAGATTTAGCCACAAATACAGATTTAGCGGTAGATGTAGCTATAAACTCGGAAACAAAGATTATACATTTTCAAGCACCTGTACAAATGGTCAATGTAAATAGCAGTTTACATCACGGGCAAAAATACGAACCGTTATCTGTTATGATTTATGAAGACACTTATAAAACAAAAGTGGATGATTTCGGCTGTATTCAGCACGAGACGCATGTTTTTTTAGGCGCGTCCCCCGATGGAATAAATGTAGATCGCGACTCTTTAAGATACGGTCGTATGTTAGAAATCAAAAATATCGTTAATCGCGAGATTGACGGCATTCCTAAAAAAGAATATTGGATTCAAATGCAGCTACAAATGGAAGTTTGTGACCTAGACGAGTGCGACTTTTTAGAAACCAAATTTACCGAATATGAAAATGCGGCAGCATATTGGGCTGATACATCTGGTAAAAGAAGGGGTATAATTATGTATTTTCATGCCAAAGAAGGGAAACCTTTTTATAAATATATGCCGTTGTCTCTTGTCGAAATCCAAGATATAGATAAATGGCAGGAAGAGATGATGGATTTGTATCAGTCCTCCAAATATAAATATGTTTGGATAAAGGATTATTATTGGAAACTGGATATTGTTAGCTGCGTTTTAGTTTGCCGAAATAGACAATGGTTTAAAGATAATGTCGAAGGATTGGCGTCGGTCTGGTCGACTATCGTTTCAGAACGCGTTTCTGGATATGAACATCGAGCGCCAAATCGTAAACCAAGACCGACAACGCTTACGCTAGATATTAATGCCAGTAGTAGTAGTAACAGTTCTGGTAGTAACGGTTCCGGTTCCGGTTGTTTATTGAATTTTAACAAGGAAAACGGAAAGGTAACGGTTGTAAAGAGTTGTGTTGAGCCTATTAAATCTATTGGTAACCTTAATATACATCCTTTTTTTCAAATTAAATCATAAATTATTTGACTCCAGCATCGCAAACCATTTGGCTCCACCTTTGTAGTGATCACTTTGCGAACACGGTAAAGGTGGAAGATTTAGTAAAGTATATTCTCGTTGGTTGGTATAGAAAAATACAACCTGTTAGGTTCGCTTCTATAATATCCTACACGGGCGCCATTGCCCTGTTCAGCCGGAGGAAGAGGGGTAATTTCATTCGACCCATGATTCGAATCGTGGTATAATGCGCCGCAAAATTCCGCTCTAGAGCATTTGCCATCATCCGGGTTTCGATTATAACGAATATTATTTGTAATTTGTTCAAATGAACCGACGCCGAAAACGGGATAGTCCTTCCAAATATCGCTAGCGTTATTAGCAGATACGCCTTTGCTCTCTATTAAAGGGTAATCATCTAATATAGGTTTCTCGACGGAATTTGGAAAATCTCCAGGGACGGATAATACATCGCTTTTATATCTTTTGAATCCCTTGAAACCTTCTGTTGCTTTTTTATAAAATGGAGCTAAATATAATCCTACTATTAATATGAATAATAAAAATAAAATACTTTTGATAGTCCTGTCCTTCATTATATATTTATATTATATATAAATATAAATATAAAGCTTTGTATATTTGTATATTTGTATATTTGTATATTTGTATATTTATTTAAATTTAGTTATAAATAATAGCTTAAAAATAACAAGATATTATTTATAATGCTTCCCAATAGTAATAGTAGTAACTCTGAAATGCGCGTTCAAAAAAGAACCGGAATATTAGAGGAAATATTATTTGATAAAATTCTTAGACGTATTAAAAAGCTCGGGTTGGAAGCTAATATTCATATCAATTATTCATCTCTTGTCATAAAAGTAATCGATCAATTATATGACAAAATACCGACCACAAAAATCGACGAATTGGCGGCAGAACAATGTGCTTCATTATCTACATTACATCCAGATTACGGCACTTTGGCGGCCAGAATTGTAGTATCTAATCATCATAAAAATACAGAACCCCTTTTTTCAAATATAGTAAATACCCTATATAATTTTAAGGATATTCATGGTTTAAATTATCCGCTAGTTTCACAAAATCTTTGGAATTTTGTTAGTTTATACTCTACAGAGATTGACGAAATGATTGTTCACGATCGAGATTATTTAATTGACTACTTTGGTTTCAAAACATTGGAACGAGCTTACCTATTCAAATACAATGGTCAAATTATTGAAAGACCGCAGCATATGTGGATGCGCGTGGCGATTGGGATACATTGCTTATGCTTATGCGATAAAAGCGGTAAAAGTGATAAAAGTGTGCTTGCTCTTGTTAAAGAAACCTATGAATTAATGTCGCAAAAGTATTTCACTCATGCTACCCCAACACTTTTTAATGCTGGAACCCCGCGCCCGCAGTTATCTAGCTGCTATTTAATTTCCATGGAAGATGATAGTTTAGATGGTATTTATAATACATTAAAAGATTGCGCATTAATATCAAAATGGGCTGGCGGTATTGGTCTACATATCCATAATGTCAGAGCTAAAGACACGCATATTAAGGGCACTAATGGAACTTCTAATGGCATTGTTCCAATGCTCAGAGTTTTCAATAATACTGCCAGATACTGTGACCAAGGAGGTGGGAAGCGTAACGGCTCATTCGCCATCTATTTGGAGCCATGGCATCCGGATATTTACGATTTCCTGGAAATGAAAAAGAATCATGGCGACGAAGATCTAAAAGCCCGTGATTTATTTTACGCGCTTTGGATAAGCGACCTGTTTATGGAGCGCGTCAAAGAAAAAGCGGGTAAATGGTCGCTATTTTGCCCACACGAGTGTCCGGGTCTTGCCGATGTTTACGGTCCAGAATTCGTGGCGCTGTATACCAAATACGAGTCGGAAGGGCGCGCTAGAAAAGTGGTAGAAGCGCGTGACTTATGGTTTAAGATTTTGGACGCACAGATGGAAACAGGGACACCATATATTTTATATAAAGATTCTGTGAATGCGAAATCAAATCAGAAAAATCTTGGCACCATTAAGAGTTCGAATTTATGTGTCGCACCTGAAACATTGGTTTTAACAGATAAAGGACATTTAGAAATTGGTTTATTAGAGGGAAAAATGGTAAATGTTTGGAATGGGGAAGAATTTTCAGAAGTAACCATAATGAAAACGGGGACAAATCAAAAATTAATTCAAATAATTATAGGTGTATACGACGACAATGATATTTGTACAATGCGAGTATTAAATTGCACACCATGTCATCAATTTTATGTATATGATGAAAATAAGCGTGTTTGCGCGGTTAAAGCAATTGATTTAAAATTGGGCATGTATTTGTTAAAATTTAAAGGCTGTTTAGATGCCGATATCGATACGCATATGAATAAAAACTATAGGGGATATAATAAAGCAATTGTGGTTGGAATAAATGATTTTTTTAGAAAAGACGACACCTATTGTTTTACAGAACTCAAAAAACATATGGGGGTATTTAATGGAATCTTAACTGGTCAATGTACCGAAATTACAGAATATTCAGACGATAAAGAGACCGCTGTGTGTAATCTGGCCTCCATTGCGCTGCCATCTTTTATCGATATAGAAACCAAAACATTTGATTATGTCAAATTACATGAAGTAACCAAGGTCATAACTAACAACTTGAATAAAGTAATTGATGTTAATTTTTATCCCACTGATAAGACAAAAACAAGTAATTTTAAGCACCGACCTATCGGCATCGGTGTTCAGGGTCTAGCAGACGCGTTTATTTTGCTTGATATCGCGTTTCATTCCGATGAAGCAAAGGAAGTCAACAAGCTGATTTTTGAAACCATGTATCACGCGGCGTTAGAAAAAAGCAACGAACTGGCTTATGAAAGATTTAACGATGGGAAAAATGATTTTAAGTTTTTGAAAAAACAATTAGAAACCGGTTCTTTAAACTTTTGCGATTTAAATGATTTCGATTTTATCAGGGAAGAAATCGAAAAACTAGATGAAAGCAGGTGCGGTTCATATAGTTCCTTTATTGGTAGTCCAGCGTCACAGGGTATTTTACAATATGATATGTGGTCCAGCTTCGCCGGACTATCGCCAAGATACGACTGGGTAAGTCTAAAGGAGTCTATTGTAAAACATGGGTTGCGCAATTCGCTTCTCATTGCTCCAATGCCAACCGCATCTACCTCACAAATTCTGGGGTTTAACGAATGTTTTGAACCGCTGACTAGTAATTTGTATTCTCGGCGGACTCTGGCCGGCGAATTCGTGGTTGTAAATAAATATTTGATGAAGGAGTTGCTTGCGATTGGGCAATGGAATGAACAAATTAAAAACAATATTGTTGCGAACAAGGGTTCTATTCAACAACTAACAATTTTACCTGAACATATAAGAAATAAATATAAGATTGTTTGGGAAATACCGATGAAACACTTGATAGACATGTCGGCGGACAGAGGCGCGTTCATTTGTCAGAGTCAGAGTCTTAATTTGTGGATGGAAGACCCGGTGTATAATAAATTGACCTCGATGCACTTTTACGCATGGTCCCAAGGGCTAAAAACGGGCATATATTATTTGCGTAGGAAAGCAAAACATCAAGCACAGCAGTTCACTATTGAACCGGAAAAGAAGAGAGTGGTTGTAGAAGAAGATGAAATATGCGAGATGTGCTCTGCTTAAAGAGCTTTGCTCGACAAAAAGAGCTTTGCTCGACAAAATAGTGAATCTAATATTTGAATCTAATATTATAACGCTCCTTATTATTTAATTTTGTCCTCCTTCCTAAAAATTCAAAATATTTTTTTGATATGTTGTATTGTTCTGGTTTTTTGCGTTTTAATACTTCTAGTCGGACTTTCATAATCATACCCACTTGCCATATTCGTTTATGTGAATATTTTTTATTTTTATATAATTTTTCAAGTTTATCGATTGTATTCTTAACATCTTGAGTTGTTGTATATTTAATATGAATCGTGTCTTTTGGGTTTTTATCTATGTAAACATCAAATGATTTCTTTGGGTTTTTAGGATTATATAAAAACCTTTTTTTCATTGTTTTCCTTGTTTTTGTTTTCCTTGTTTTTGTTTTCCTTGTTTTTGGTTGTTGATTTTTTCTTTTTTTAATTGTTTTCATAATAATATAACTATTTATATAATTATATTATATGGAAATACTTCGTGAACAAAAAAAATTAGCACTAGAACAAAAAAAATTAGCACTAGAACAAAAAGGTCCCGATCAATCTCAAAAAGGACCTGATCAAATTGATGAAATTTTATTTGAAGCAGCCATTTGTCAGGGTAAAATTTTACAGATTCTTCGAGGCAATAGAAACGGGTGGCAACCGACTATACAAAATTTAGAACCAAATGATCATAAACCTTCTCAGTATTATCCATACGAGAACGTAAAAACGGCTTTTCAAAAAAACCCCAATTTAAAAAATTTTTCGAATGAGTTTTATACAGAGTTGGACAATGCGCCGCCATATACAGTTCATCAATTTTATCCATTATTTATGAATTTCAAACTGACAAAACTATCTCTTGATCAATTACAAGAATTATATAGAGACACAAACCTAATGTGTGAGGCTATAATGTTATTTATGCCACAAAAAGAAATCATTGCTGATATGCTTAATAATATTCCTAATACTTCAGAGGCGCGATACGACTCTCATCTTAGGAAACGACAAGATAAATATATTTCAGGAATTAAAACATCATTAAATACATTGTTTGCGACCTTCAGTGAATTTTCTAGGCCAAAATTAAGTGATATATTACAATTAGGTGATAAGTTTGTATTTGTAAATAATATAACTAGAAATGGTATAGATCAACACCTAGATTATCCTTACCAAAACTGGATTGATAATATAGCAAAACTTTGGTTAAGATATGCTGAATGTTATGCTGATATGTTTAAACAAATGATAGTTTTAGAAACCCCCCCTAAAAAGTTACCACCTAATTTGGTCCCATCTGTTGCGACCCCGTCTGTTGGACCAGACGTCTCGTTATATGATGATAATAGTTTACTACCAAATAAAAATTGTCAGAACCATAACCAGAACCCTCTTGTTGGTATAACGCCTTCTAACGATAATGAAAAATGTACTATAATGGGTGGCAAAAAAATGTATCTAAAAAATAGAAGAAAACCTAGGAAACCTAGGAAAACTAGGAAAACTAAGAAAACTAAGAAAACTAAGAAAACTAGGAAAACTAAGAAAACTAGGAATATTTAATCCTATACATTTTACAATTTCATTATTACATTAACGTTTTACAATATATTAGATTTACTGGAAATTATTAAACAAATTATTGATTTTCCTTGTTTTTCTATTTTTTTTAAAAATTCTTTTATTTTTTCTAATACTTTTTTTAGTCACAATTTTGCATCTAGTAGGCGTAATCTTCTTTATATAACTAGTAATTGTTTTGTTAGTATGATTAATATCAAAAGGACCTGTTTTAAGACTAATACAATACACTCGCAAACAAATAATCGCATCTATTAGCGCATCATGTAGCAACTCTTGTTTAGGAGCGCAGCCAAAAAAATGTTCATATGCTTCAATTAGCCTAGGTGTTTTGAATTTATAATATCCTTTTTTATTTTGACCATTTGTATTTCTATTTTCCAACTTACACATCGGTCTGGTTATTTCCTGAGTACATTTAAATTTCTTATCAGTCATCATTTCTATTATATCGCTGTCCTCTGAATTTTTTGTCTGCCTTAACAGCTCAGCTACAATCATTTTCCTATCAAATGCGACATTATGTCCCACAATTGTATCCGCTTCCTTTACATCCTTTAAGAATTCCTTTAACACATCTTGAATTTTCGCGCGACCATTGGGTCCCATTCTAGATATTTTTTGATGACTGATATGATGTATAGCCAAACTTTCTTCCGATATTTTAACATCTTCTTCAATATCAATATATTTATTGAATATTTTTGTTTTTGTCGAGGGATTATCGGTATCATAAAGAATGTAAGCTAGCTGAATAATGCTAGGCCATTTAGTTAACAAAGTGCTCCACATCGACCTTTTCTTTTTCAGATTCTTTATACTTAATAGTTTTTTACTATTTACCCATGTAGTTGTTCCTGGAATATAAGGCGCTCTGTCACTTGTTTCCGTGTCGAATGCTAGTATTTTAACCATTTATATAATGAGATAAAAATAATTTATTATATAAATTTCAAACTTTTATAAATTTACTACGTCTTTAAACAAATGTTTTACATATTCCAAAGGTTCTACGATGCCACTTGGTAATGCCATATTGTTTTATTCCATCCATGTGGATTTTCGCTCCATACCCTTTGTTAGAGTCAATCCCATATCGTTCAATTAGCTCGGGATTTTCTAAGCATAACTCGTGAATATATTTATCTCGTTCTGTCTTTGCTAGAATAGATGCGGCAGCAATTGCGGTAAATTTATTGTCACCGCCTTCGACGGTTTCATAGTTTATATGAACCAGTTTGGTCTTTCCTTGATTTAAAATGGTTAGTTGTTTGAAGTAGTTGCCGTCAATTAGCAAAAGCACATTTTCATAATTTGATTCTATTATTATATCAGGTTTCTCTTGTCGTTTCTCTTGGCGTTTCTCTTGTCGTTTCTCTTGTCGTTTCTCTTGTCGTTTCTCTTGCAACTGTTTAATAACGCTTTTGATTGCTTTGTGCATTGCTGACTGAGTTGCCTGTAAAATATTAATTTCGTCGATTACTCTTTCATCTTCATATTCAACAGCCCAACAAATGGAATGCTGTTTAATATATTCCGCCACTTCCTGAATCTTTTTCGGATTCTTAGAGGTGAATTTTTTACTGTCTTTCATTTTATAATGGTCGAAACTGTCATCTTTAGGTAAAACAACTGCTCCACAGTATACTCTTCCTAACATGGGTCCTCGACCTGCTTCATCCGCGCCGATTTCTACCGTGCCATGCTCGCGCATATATTTTTTAAGAAGAGAAGTAGGCACTGCCTTTACTAATTCTTTACTTGTTGTCTCTACGCTTACTATTTCTTCACTTACTAATGGTTCGCTCGTTGTCTCTACGCTTGTTGCCTTTTTTCTTCTAATCATTTTCTTTTTTTTAACTTCAATGACAATAATTTCTTCTACAACGACTACATCTTCAACTACCGCTTTGGATCCCTCGTCATCGGAATCATCGATAATTTGGACACAGCTATATTTATTAGTATTAAACATTTGTATTATATTAATAATACAAAATTTGGATTCTTTATAAAACAAATCAATTTTTTTATAAAGAACTTTTTTCACTATATAAATTATAATGAACGAAGAAATATTATTCCTTTTTGTCATATTATTGTTAGCATTAATATTATGTACTTATTTAGGGGGTGCTGACTGTGTTAATAAGCGCATCGAAGGCATGACTGGAGTAAATTCCAATACATATGTAGCCGATAATGGAGCCACCGCTAGAATCGTTTCCGGGCCAAATGGCACAACCGTCCTCACTGTAACGGATAAAGATGGTAATTCGAATGCTTATTCTACCGCATCTGGCGGCGATGTCAATACCTATTATGCTTCCAATGGCAACGGTGGAAGCGCCGTTTTAACAACGGATTCTAATGGTTCTGCGATTTTAACAGTTACTACGCAAGATGGGACTAAAACTGTGTTTACTGTTCAAAATGATAATGGTTCGACAACTACCTCTTCTACTTCTACTTCTACCTCTAGTTATGATAATTACAATCACTACACCGGGAATTCTCATGCTTCTATTTATTATGGTCCGGATGGCGGCACCGCGAAAATAATTGACAACGGTTCTGACGGCACTATCGTAATCACCAAAAAGGACGGCACTACCGAAATATATTATATCGATAATAACAATTCAAACACTACTACCTATGTAGGACCAAACGGCGGCACTGCTAAAATGATAACGGATTCTAATGGAAAGTCCGCGGTCGAAATTACGGGACCAAATGGCTCTAAAATTGTTTACACGGAAGACAACACCTATACTTACAACAGCAATACAGGCGATGTCGACCAATATTCGCACTATAATGGATACAATAATGTGGATACAAACACCTATTATGGCCCAAATGGTCAAGTAAATACGGCGACGGGACCTAATGGAAACACTGCTGTGAATGCGGACCCCAATGCTTATTACAACTCTTTGCCTGCCGGTGTTTCGCGAAATCAGATCCCTGCTGGACAAGAGGACTTGTATATTTTGAAGTCGCAGGTTGTGCCTCCTGTGTGTCCAAAATGCCCTGATCCTATTTTAAAATGTGACGGAGATGCGTCACAATGTCAACCTTGCCCGGCGCCGATGCGTTGCCCAGAGCCTGCATTTGACTGCAAAAAAGTCCCGAACTACAAAGCATTCAACCAAGATTACATGCCAGTCCCAGTTCTAAACAGTTTCAGCACATTCGGTATGTAAATATAATACTGATAAATACTATTTAAATACAAATTTAAATATAATATATAATCAAAATTATAATGGAAGAAACTGATGAAGAAATAACATTTACACCAATTTCAGTATCAAATAAAAATCACATATCTGTAACTTACTATAATGAACTTACTTCTAAAAATATATGGAGATGGTCTGATGGTAAGCATAATAAATCAATTATTGGTAATTATTTTGCGTTTTATTTTCACGGAAAAAAAATATTATTTCACAAAATAATTGATATTAAAGATCCAAAATATAAATATTCTGATTGGAACTATGATGCGGGTCAAATAAAAAATATTTTAATATTATCTGAACCATTATGCACAATTAAATGGGATGAATGGAAATTATTAAATGGACCTCAAAGTAAAATGGGAACTTATACTACTAAAAATTTTAAAAAAGAACGTCCATTACTTTATAATAAGTTATTAACAATAAATTCGGATTTGTGTGTTGAATAAATAATTGAAATAAATTTATTATAATAATGGTAACTTATTATAATAAACCCTAAATAAACTCAAAGATAAAGATGTCGCGACCAATAGAAGTAAATAATAAAGTATTAATACGATTTAGTATTCAAGCTGATAAAAAAGGATATACCGGTAAAACAGATTATATTATAGGAACCGTCGAACAAAAAGCGATAGATAGACATTGTTACGACCATGGTAAAAACCCAGATTATACCACGACTTACTTAGTAAAGTTTGACGAGGAATACTTTTTGGAGAGAAGCGATGAAGACAAAAAGAGATGGATTTATCCTGAGGATAAAAAATATATTACAGATTTGGTATTCTGTGAAGAAACAAATGTGTTATGCGATTCCTATTTGAAGCCAAAAGCGATTTATCGTGTGTAAACGCGTTTCTTAAAAATTTACTTATTTGTTATCACTTATTCGTTATCACTTATTCTACTTTTAATACACTTTTCATCTATTTGCATCGTCTGTTCCTTGGTATCCTGTGGCACAATTTTAATAATACATTTAGATTTCTTACCATACAAGGGCTCAGTACATCCCTTCTCTTTTCTACCATTTTTCTTATTTATTGTTTTCGTATTTTTCGTATATTTGAAAAGGAGTGGCTTTTCTTCCGTACACCTGGCTCGGAAATGTTCATATCGTTCTCGAACATCGCAATAAGTCAAATTCGACTTCTTTTTAAGCATCCGATTTACGAGCTCATGTAGTTCATACATGTATCTAGAAAAGGTCTCTCGGTTCTTCATTTCAGCCATGGTTAAAGGCATTGATTTAAAATTAGTTTTCAAATTTTCCCGACAATATTTACATGGCAGCACGTATTGTAGAGACAGGATGTAATCTCGGTAATGAATCTTGTCTTCTTGTGTCGGATTTATTGGATAATTGAAGCTCATGGTATGTAGCGAATGCCATAAAGGTGCACCCCATACCGATGTTAAAAACCCGTCGCCTGAATAAAAATCACCCTTCTTGAATATTTTATGTTTCTTCGTTTTCTTCGTTTCCTTCGTTTCCTTCGTTTCCTTCGTTTTTCCATGTTTCTTTATCCGATTCTTACGCGTGTAAGTCATGGTATAATATATTATTATATTATTATATTAATATATTTTATAAATGTCCAGTTCATCGATAATCACCGAATATGCGAAATCAACACAAAAGGTATGCTTGTGTATTAGCATATCCGCCTTTCTGATAATATTGTTCATAATGACACCGCTTAACTCTTTTTTATTGTCCTCTATTTTCGGAAAGGCGATTATTCTGCTCCTTTTAGGATATACGGTTTATTATAATATAACGAAAACAAATTTATTCGCTAAAAACTTTAATATAGATTTGACAACGGGTGGATGGGATCATGTCAAAACAAATATTGCGAGCAGTTATATTTTCACCGGATTTTTGATAGTTTTAATGTTGGCCGTTTTACAGCAGCTCTTTTAACCTTTGGTCCCTTTAACCTTTGGTCCCTTTAACCTTTGGTCCCTTTAACATTTTGCCCTTTAACCCTTGGTTCTAAAAACCGACTTATAATGCTGAATAAACTCCGCTCTAATCTTTGCGATTTTCTGGTAATAATCCGCATCATTTTTACAATCTTTTCTGCTAATGATGTGTAGTCTTCCGGTAATATCTCTAACTAACATAATGTGGTATTTGGTATTTGTTATATAATACAATGTAATGATATATTTAGATTCGTTTAAAAGATATTGTAATTTATTCTTATTAAATATATATATATGAACACTTCTCATTCTCCAGTAAATACAAGTTCTTTTATGTCGGGGGGTATGCCAGATTTCGTATCCGGCGCGATTCAAATGGTTTCAAACAATAAAATAGTAGTAGCAATAGCAATTGTTGGATTCGCTATTTTAGGATATTTGATTTACGACCAATTTATAAATAAGGATGCGGCGTTTAATGCGAATCGAGAGCATGCGACGACGGATCCGAATTCAAATAAAACGGCCGAAATGATGTTATTTTATGTTGATTGGTGCCCTCATTGTAAAACAGCCAAACCGGAATGGGAGAATTTGAAATCGGAATATGAAGGCAAACAAATTAATGGGTATAATCTTAAATTCACTGAATATAATTGCACGGCAGAATCGGCTGAAAATGATGAGCTCATGAATAAATACAAGATTGAAGGGTACCCGACTATTAAACTATTAAAAGGCGACCAGGTCATCGAATACGATGCGAAACCGACAAAGAGCACTATGGAGCAGTTTTTAAACACAGTTCTTTAAGGGCCTTATAAGGGCTTTTCCACTCTAATCTTGGTTAAAAACAGTTTGGCATCAATTATCCCCTTATCAATCCAATCTCTGCGCATATCTACGCTATTTATAGATTTTTGTATGACATCCATTGTCAAAAAGTTGTCTTCATTTTGGCATTCTATTTGATTTTTAATAGTATCCGTTTTTAGATTTTTATATATGTAATTCATCGCATTTATAAAAAATCCAATGGAAAAGTCTATCACAGAGGATTCATCGGTTACTATATTATTTTTATACGCATCTGGCTTTGAATAATCCCGATAAAAGGTGACTCCGAGAATTTCATCCGGATTCTCGCGCTCTTTTAAACAATACGAAAGCGGGTAATTGGCCATTACGCCGCCGTCAATGTAGCACCCGCCATCTAAAATGGTGGGTATGAAAACCCCCGGTAATGCGGATGACATGAAAATGGCTTGAACTAATGAAAGCTCAGGATGGGTTTTATATGATATATCGGCGCTTTCAAACTTATTTAGCTCAAACGCATATAAATGGAATTCTATTTTTGAATATTCATAGAATTCTTTCAGGGTAGTATTTAGCGACAAATCTTTGGCTTCTAATAGTGGCTTGAAGGTGGTTTCGATGATTTTCTTATTATACAGGCCTTTATAATAAAACGCATCAAAAATTTGTTTGCCATTTAGTTTAAATACATCATGCCAAGGTCGTTCGATAATATATGTATTTATTGTTGGCCAGTCGTATTTAAGACAAATAAAAGCGCCAATAAAGGTGCCAATAGAAGTAGCGTAAATGCTTTCGATGTCTTCCAATTTCCAAAAGCCTTCTTCATTTAGATGTTCTAACGCGCCCAAAAATTGTAGCCCGATAGGGCCTCCTCCGGCAATGACCAAATGTTTAATCGGCATTTGTAATTGTAGATATTATGTAACTATTATTTAAATTGTTATATTTAAATTGTTATATTTAAAAGTATTTAAAAGTATTTTATTTTATTCATTTGTATTAAATGGCAAACATATTTACTCTAGAAAATTTCTCCGATTTTTCCGAGAAAATTAACATAGACGAACTTTACGAGAAAAAACGCCAATTAGATGTCAGTAAATTAGAATTATACAAGAAAATTCTTAACCGCATTCATGTCAGAATTAAAACAACCGCCAGACAAAATATAGAGGAAAAATTCTGTTGGTTTGTTATTCCAGAAGTTATTATAGGCATTCCGAAATACGACCAAGCAGCCTGTATCGCGTATATTATGGACACATTACAAACAAATGGGTTTCAAGTTCGATATTTCCATCCAAATACGGTTTTTATTTCATGGAATCACTGGGTCCCGGCTTATGTCCGGACTGAAATTAAGAAAAAAACGGGTATTGTCATTAACGAATATGGTGAAAAAATAAAGGATGAAAATGCTCAGGAAGATGCTTTAGAAGAACCATCTTTACACAACTTAGATATTCATCAAATCAAAAATAGTAAAAAATATACCCCTATTAATTCATACAAGCCGTCTGGTAAATTGGTTTACAGTGAAGATTTATTAAACAAAATAGAAACCAAAATAGAACCAAAATAGAACCAAAATAGTTAATATTTAATATTCATTTATTATATAACTCATTATTATGACTACTAGACGACGCGATAGTCAGACGCATACAAGAACAAAAAAACATAAACCTAGTCAGAAAGAATTACAAATTTACTGTAAGAAATCCGCAAACACCTATAATCAATTCGAGCATTCTTTCGACAAGATAGAAACCGGTAATTTCGAACGCGAGCTAGTAAAAATGTTTAAAACGCCGTTTACCCCATCCAAATATACGCCCAAAAATGACTATTATACCTATATCAACTATCAGTGGATGGCGATAAAAGGCGCTGAAATTAAAAAGGAGCAGAAATATTATGTTCAAGTAGATAGTTTTCGAATTTCACAAGAAAAGGTATACTATGAGCTCATTGACATTGTAAAAGATTACATCAAACAAAACGATACTTCCAGGTCCAGAGCGGTTAAAAATGTATACGAATCACTGCTTAATTTAGACGATGTTTCTACTGAAAACTATGTTGGATGGGCAATAGAACGAATAGACCAGATTTTCGCGTCCAATTCCGTCTACAGAATGCTAGCAGAAATAAATCAAAATGAAATTATTGCTTGGGGTAGCCCAATCGTTTGGTCTGTCATGCCCGACGAGAAAAATTCAAAAATATTCCGCAGCTATATTTCCGCTCCTCAACTAACAGTTTACGATTATACAATATACATTGAAGATACCAAAGAAGACCAAGAAACACAAAAATACAAGAAAATATTTAAACTTAAATATTTGAATTTTATCGAGGACATGTTTGACGCATGTCTTGGTAAAAACCATGGCTACAAAGCAACCGATGTTTGGGATGTAGAATACGATATCCTAGGAGCATTAGGGTGTGATAAAATTAAAAAGGATGATGAAAATGGCTATAATTCGGTCACTAAGGGCGAATCCATTTCCGAGTGCGGTCTAGATTGGGCTGAATTAGCCACAGAAATAGGTTACAAAAAGGAGGATGTTCCGAACACCTATATATGTAGCAGCTTAAATTATGTTAGTTGTATGATGGAATTGCTTCAGAAGGACGACACCTGGAAGAGTATAAAATGGAAAACTTATTATTATTACATTGTTTTTAGGCAATTGATGCGATTCCATAGTAAGTGGCGATTAATATATTACGAGTTTCATGGCAAATTTGTAAAGGGTCAGCCGGTCCCGTGGCCTAAAGAAATTTACCCAGTCTTTGGTCTGTCTCTGTGTTTCAATAATTTATTATCTAAGGAATATATTGAGCGAAATAAAAAGCAACAGCACATTGATTATGTTAAAAACATGGCAGAAGATTTGCTTACCGTTTACAAGCGGATTATTCGAAGAAACACATGGTTATCGCCTAGGACTAAAAAATATGCGTTACAAAAGCTCGACCATATTCATTTAATCGTCGGCTACCCAGAGGTATTAAGAGAGGACCCGCTATTAAGTTACGAGAGCAAAGGTGCGTATCAAAATCTAAAAAAAATCGCGGTATGGCGCACGAAGCGCTTGATAGAGTTAGATGGCAAATCGTCGGATATCGACATTCCAGTCATCGATTGGTGCGAATTTAAGCTAGTTGGAAAGCAACCGTATGTTGTCAATGCGTATTATACCCCTTCTGAAAATTCAATCTATATTCCTTTAGCGTATTTACAAAAGCCATTTATTGATTTAGATGAACGAGGAATCGAATATAATTTAGCGCATGTTGGATTTACTTTAGGACATGAAATGTCGCATTGTTTAGACGATTTAGGTAGCCAGTATGACTACAAGGGAAATCTACATAATTGGTGGACAAAGGAGGACCGGGAGAAATTTAATCGAAAGGTTAAGGATGTTATTAAGCAATATGAGACTTTTGCTGGCTATGATGGAATTAAAATGGATGCTTCTTTGAGCACTGGTGAAAATTTAGCAGATATATCTGGTTTAGCAATATGTGAGGAATATTTAAGAGATTTTCAGCTAAAAAATAATGATGAAATTCCTATTTGCGCGTTATCATTTCACGCATTCTTTACTTATGTTGCGATACAAGCGCGTCAAAAAATCTTCGATGAAGCTATTAAGGCTCAATTAAAGACAAATCCGCACCCATTGGACAAATATAGGACAAATTGTCCTTTGGCGCGATTAGAATTGTTTAGGAGTTTGTATAATATTAAAAAGGGCGATAAAATGTATTGGCCTTCCACGGATACTATTTGGTAAGTGAAACGACATAATAAGTGAAACGACATAATAAGTGAAACGACATAATAAGTGAAACGACATAATAAGTGGAACGACATAATAAGTGGAACGAACCAAACTATATTATTTAAGCATATTTTTAAGTCAAAATATTTACAATATATTAATTCATATTTAGCAAAATTTAAATTTTTTTTGTTAAGATAATATATAAATGTCAGGACGAACAAGAGCAAGAGGAAGAGGAAAATCTCAATCTCAGCAAGGAGGAAGAAGAAAAAGAAGAAGTGCTGCCGCTCAGCGAAGCAGAAGTGCTACCATGCGAAGAGCCAAAACAATGAAGCGTGCCGCGTCTCGCGGGGCCTCTCAGGCCGCCCAACAAGCAAAGTCCGCCGCTCAACAGGCCTCTAAGGCTGCTCAGCGCGCTGCGTCTGCTGCTCGTGGTTCCCAAGCTGGTCGCACAGCGAATGCTGCCAGACAAGCCCAAAAGGCTGCGACACGCGCCGCGCAAGCGTCTCGTCAGGCTGGTCAAGCTGCTTCTCAGGCGGCCCAAGCTCAACGCATGTAAATCAACGCATTAAGCAATAAGCAACAAAGCAACACAACATAATAAATAATAATTTACTTTGTAATAAATTATTATTAGGAACCTTTAGATTACCTTTTTACCTTTTTACCTTTTTACCCTTTTACCCTTTTTACCCCTTGTTTTTTTACCCTTACTCTTTTGTTTATATTTTCTGCTGCCGGCGGCTTGCTCTTCACCTTGTCCTTCACCTTGTCCTTCACCTTGTCCTTGGCCTTGTACATTTATTTTTACTTTTACCTGGGGTACAACAGGCGCTACAGGTGCTTCTTTAACTTCAACGGGTGCTTCTTTAACTTCAACAGGTGCTTCTTTAGGCGCTACAGGTGCTTCTTTAGGCGCTACAGCTTGAACAGCTTGAACAGGCTCTTGAATCACCGGGCTAACGATATCTATTTTTTCTTGTTCCTTCTGAATTTTAACTTCTTCTTTTAACACTCGTTCTTTTTGCTTTTGAATTTTTTTATCTGCTATCGCCTTCAATTCCCTAAGTTCAGCCGGTTTAGGAACCTCTTCTTCTGAAACCAACTTCTCCATGTTATCTTCCGTGGTCTTTATTTGACTTTTAGAAGTTTCTATTATTTTTTTATTGACAATCGCCTCGTATATCTTTATTCCGTTAGCAAAATCAGTCTCGCATGTTAAATATAAATTGATTATAACCGCTCTTGTTTCGATAATTACTTCCTGTAATAAATCTTCCGATAGCTCTGGATTGATTCGTATTATTTTTTTATTCGACTGAGGATCCGTCGTGTAAGCAAATAATTTATTCAATACATTTAACAACAATTCTTGATTATAATTCGCCTTTGTTAACATCTGTTTCAAATTCTCCGCATATTGTTTAAATAAATCGTCTTGTATCGTCCCGGTTACGCTAGTATCATATGGCGCATTTTTGCCTTGACAGTTCGTCTCTTTATTGTAAGCCTTCAACTTAATATCGCTGAATTTCTTTATTGTATCTGGCATCGGCTTTCCAAGTGTATCCGCAAAAACACTGTAAAATCCTTGTAAATTCTCATTAAATAGGAGTTGGGTTTCTGGTCTCATGCCTTTAAATTTACCGGTGTCGTAATCGTAGTCAGCATCATAATATAATTCCATTAATTCTGGTATACCTGGTTCCTCGTCTAAATCTTTTATATTTTCACTACTTTCACTACTTTCACTGTAGTCTTTTTTCATTTTCAAATTAAAAGAACACATCTTAGGATGTAATTTTATTTCTGTGTCATTTTCTAGCTCCTTTGAAGGATCTACATTCATGTCTCGCTTCAAAGAATCAATTCGATTATCACAGATATTCATCTTTAAAACCTCGACATCGGTGCCTTTGGGTATTTTATTTCTGTTATAGATATCCGCTTTCACCGTATTTCCGTCTTCGTCTTTATAAACATAAATTGGATTGATGGTTGTTAGTATGGTGGCGAAAACATGCGCTATTTTTATGTAAAATTTAGCAATGCCTAGGCAAACACGCCGCTTTTTGGCTGGATTTTTGATGTCCAAATCTGATATATTGTCCTTGTTAAAAAAGATTATTTTGTCCTTTTCTTCCTTTTCTTCCTTTTCTTCCTCTTCCTTTTCTTCCTCTTCCTTTTCTTCCTTTTCTTCCTCTTCCTTTTCTTCCTTTTCTTTTTCTTTCTCTGAACCAGTTTTAATATTTTCTGCTAAATAAGATATTTGTATATCTGTGAAATATCTTTCAATGATATCTGATGTCAAAATAACAAGTTTATCACAATATTCTATGTCATACAATTTTCTTAAGCTCTGAAAATCCATAGTTAAAATATAATAGGTCGCGATGTAATCGATTATCTGCTTAACAGAAGCCGGTTTTAATTTTGTCGTATCGGCTGTCTCATCGCCTGTATTTGTAAATAAATTAGATATTTGGTTTCCCATTTAATTATATATTATAACTATTTTTTAAACTATGTAAAAACTCATTTAGAGGAAAGTGTATAAATGGAAACATAATATAAATAAAATTGATTTAAATATATTTTATCTTATTAAATGAATAAAGAATAAAATGACAACTATTGAAGAGATTAAAAATTTAAGTTCAGGAGCTGGTTCAGGGTCTGGTTCAGGAACAGAACCAAAAAGCAAGAGTAAGAAAAATAAACCCGCATTATCAGCTCCCAATAAATCCGAACTGTGGTCTCTATTCGAAGCAGAAGTCGTAAACCCAGACAAACAAAAGGACCCATTAGAATGCTTATACCGAGTCATCGGTGACCGAGAAAGCTGCGAAATGTGCAAGGCTTCCTTAGCATACTCGGACGAAGGATTCTTGACTTGTACCAATGAAAAATGCGGCATCATATACAAGGACATGTTAGACCATTCTCCCGAGTGGCGCTACTACGGTGCGGACGACAACCAAAATTCAGACCCGACTCGGTGTGGTATGCCTATTAACCCGCTTTTAGAAGAATCCTCGTTCGGATGTAAGGTTCTTTGCCTAGGCAAATCGTCTTATGAAATGCGCAAGATACGCCGCTACACGGAGTGGCAATCGATGCCCTATAGAGAGAAGGCTCGCTATGACGAGTTTCAGCGCATTACGCTTATGGCAGCGAATGCGGGGATTCCTAAACTCATTATAGATCAGGCCATATTTTATCATAAAAAGATATCGGAGCACGAGCAAACCTTTCGAGGTGACAACAAGGATGGGCTTATTGCTGCGTCCATTTACATCTCGTGTAGGATTAATAATTATCCAAGAACCGCTAAAGAGCTGGCGACCATCTTTCATTTAGATGTAACCAGTGCTACCCAGGGGTGTAAAAATGCGCAAGTAATTATTAATCATTTAGAAAAGGATATGAATAATAATGAGAAAACCTCGTTTTGTAAAACGAAGCCAGAAGCATTTATTGAGCGGTATTGTAGCAAGCTGAATATTAATACAGAGCTTACTAAGCTTTGCCAGTTTATTGCGATTAAAATAGAAAAGAAGGATATGATGCCGGAAAATACGCCTCATTCGATTGCTGCGGGGGTCGTTTATTTCATCTCGCAATTATGTAAATTGAATGTCAGCAAGAAGGATGTGAAGACAATTAGCGAGATTAGCGAGGTCACTATTAATAAAATCCATAAAAAATTGGAATTTCTTCAGGATGAATTGGTTCCTGTGGTAATTTTAGAGAAATATAAATAGATTATTTGGTTGTTTGGTTATTTGGTTGTTTGTTTAGATTTTTTATTTGGATAATGTATGACAACATATGATAAATATAAAGATGTTAAAGAAACATATAATTCACAAATAAAAAATTCCATAAATGATGCTACAGAACCTAGCATAATTGAAATTAAAAATTTTATAATGTGGGCCAATAAGTTAAAGGATGAAAAATTAAAAAATGCAGCATTTGATTTGATTAATGAAATTAAGGCTAAAAATCCTGGATATAACGCAGACATAGAAAAAATTAAACAAACAAAACTCGATTGCATTTCGAATGAAAAAAAAATAGCGAAAAAAATAATTGATGATGTTATTGAGTCTAAAATAAAAGAGAAAAAAATAATTGATGATGTTATTGAGTCTAAAATAAATGAGAAAAAAAAATTTGACTATATTACTGAAACCGAAATAAATAACGAATTAACACGTATAAAAGATCAAGCAAAAAAATACATTAATACAATTATAGAAACACGTCATATAACTAATTATACTAAATCGGCTAAAATTGAAATTAATAACATTACATATTGTTGTGATGATATCAAAGACTCAAAAGAAGTAGCAATTAATGCAATTAATGCAATTGCTACTAAGGGTGATATTAACAAATTAAACGAATTAAACAAATTAAAAAATGCAGCAATAGCAGCGATTGATGATATTAAATATAACAGCAATGTTCAACCGGAAGATTCAGAGTTAGTTATACAAACTAAAGAAAAAATTATGCAATGTAAGAAAGCTTATAAAACATCAAGTGACGAACTAAATTCAGTCCAACCGAAAAATATCAGTGCTGATCCTGATCTTAAAGTTCGCCTTCCAAGTTCGGAATCAAACCAATCGAAAGATACGCTATTAGGGACGGGATTACCGCGGGTGCTGGCACCATACAATCGAGCCGAAAAAGATATACCTACACAACTCAATTTAGATATACCTACACAACTCAAAGCCGCCTGGAGAATAATAACTATAAACAACGATGGTAAAAAAATAGATAATTCAAAAATAACATTGGAAAAATTAATATCAATAAAAACTCTTTTGGAAAATCCTGAATGTCATACTGTTACTACAGAATGGATTATACCTGATGAAAATTTTAGTGTTTTAATTAATACACTAAAAATAAACGGGTTAATTATAAGCCCTGAAATAATAAAAAGACACCAAAATGAGCGATCTGATTTTAAAGCTAAAAATAATACATTTACTTCCGCTTCTATGTCAAAGACATGGAAAAATATGCCAAAAATGCCATGGTCTAGAGGTGGAAGAAAGACTCGTAAATGCCGCAATAAACGAAGAAGAACAAGAAAGTCAAGGAAAACAAGGAAGTCAATGAAAGGCCGTGTTAGAAGAAGGACAAATAAAAGATAAAATAACAGATATTTTTATTTGTATATTATATAGAATGACTAACTTATCTCCTTTGGAAAAAGTAAGTATTTCTGTGGGTTGTTCTCTTGTTATTGGTTATTTTTTATGGAGTAAAACAAAAGATAAATCTAAAAAAAAGTTCGTTTTCCCGACTACTAATAATGCTCTAAACGACGCAAGACGAATAATGTCTGAGACAATTCCAGTAACCAGAGAAGAAATAAAATATGCTATTACCAGAAGTAAATTATCATCACCTGCTAAAGGCGGTTCCAATAAAGGGAAAAGAAAAACTCATAAAAAGAGAAAATAACTTATTTTTTATATTTATATTTAGAAGAAAAACCTTTATAGGTTTTTCTTGTAATCCGTTTGTTAGTTTTTCGTCTTCCAAATCTTTTTCTACGCGTTTTTCTTTGTCTACGCGTTTTTCTTTTTCTACGCGTTTTTCTTCCTCCTACCTCTTCTACTAATTCTGAACCGAATAATTCGTTATTTATAGCAGGCGATATTAATTTAGTATTAACTTCTTCAACTGCTACAGTTGGTTCGACCTTTGAATCAACCTTTGAATCAACATTTGAACCAACCAACAGTGTTTCCAATTGTAATTTGGCCATCGATATGTAACCATTATTCATGGTAGAAAATGCGGCAGCAATTGAATTTAGTTGGTTATACTGTGGATGAGATTCATCAACATTGATATACTGACCACTAGATAATGGTCCAAATAATCCACAGCATACCATCACATGTATTAGAATAGCAAAGGGTGTCAGATTACTGTAATATTCTTCTCGTTTTTCAGCATCGGGTTCGGTATATATTTCGTATATTGCGTCGCGCCATTCGGCGAATGTTTCAGCCATTTTTTCCTTTATTTTTAGAAGTTCGTTTAATTTTGATTGTATTTCCTTTTTTGTATCAATGTTATTTTGTTTTTTTTCAGATGATGGAGTTATTTCTCGGACCCATTGTTGTTGTCCTTGCGATACAGCACCGCCAATTCTTCTTTTTTGGTTTTGATTTTTGGTTTGTTGTTCTTCTAGATATATAATTGCTTCTGTAATAACATTTATTTCTTCTTGGTCTTGGCTGTCGTCAGTTATATTTAATAAGCGAATTAATTCATCCAATAATTGGTCGAAATTTGTTCTATACATCTCATAGGTTAATTTTGCTCGACTTAATGTATCAGGTTCCCATTCCCCTGATGGCGGCTCAAAATCTTTTATAATCTCTATATGCTTTAATGCTCTTGCTTTTTGTTCTTCTCGTGCTTCTTGTTCTACTTGTGCTACTCGTGCTAATCGGGCATCTTCTGCTTCTTGTGCTAATCTAACTGATTCTTGTGCTAGTCTAACTGATTCTTGTTTTTGCTTTTTTGATGTCTCTAATCCGGGATGTGGTATACCGAGAGTATATCCCAATACCATATTTATAAAATCTATAGAACTGGGCAATTTAACTACAACTACTTCATACAAATTTTCTGGAGGAATAATATATGGGTTTAATCCTAAAACAGTTTGACATTTTGACAAGGTTGCACTTTGCTTACTCTCGTTGTCCCTAAACAAATCTGCTACATCCATAAAAATTAAACTCAATATTGCGTCATTTGTAAACCATCCATAAAATTTTTCGACCACCGCGACGAACTCGTCCCAGCTGTCTTGTCTATAGCTGTCTCTCCATTTGGTTTTTTCTAAATCTGTAAATTTTATGCTGTTGTTGTATTCATGTTGCATTATAGTTTCGTCACTAAGAGGATCTCTCATAATAGCATCTTTAAATACTGGCATATTTAAGCTCTGAATATAATCTACTAACTTTTTCAAATTCTCTACAGCATTATCATGTCTAAAATCAGAAATTAATCGATTCACTTCTTTTTTTTTATTCTCTGTTATTTCTTCACTTCTACCAAAATCTAGAAGTTTTGCTTCTCCAGTATGAGATAATAAAACATTGTTTGTATGAGGATCACAGTGAATAAATCCATTACTTGATAATTGTATTAATAAAAACACATAATGTGCCAGCGCTTTTTTTTTTTCTGGAGCAGTATTAATACATGTAATAATAATTTCAGGATTCATAGTATTATCGGGTAAGCGCATGTTTTCGCGTAACACCGTATATAATGTCTCCATATCACTTAGTAATTCCATAAATATTATACCACATGTTATATCCTTTTTGGATACTGGACGATATACGGCTAATCCCTGTACATCATACGTGATAAGTTGTATTTCTGCATTATTTAATAATGTAAGTTTATCTGCTGTGATTTTATTTTTATATAAAATAGATGGGCCGATCGGATCTAAATATGCCTGTGTTTTCTCAATAATTTTGGTTTGAATATTAATTTCTTTATTAAATTCATCATCTGAGGTGCTTCTCATCTCAATACCATTTATTAAATATAATTTACTTTTATCCTTATTATTATGAAGAGGTACAAACTTTGCGACAATACTATTAACTTTTTGAAATTCCATACGATGGTCAAATGATACATATGGCGACTCAATATCTTCGTTTAATTCTGAAATATATACTATTCCTGAAGCTCCGTTCGATAATACTTCACGAATAATAGCATTGCCTTCAAAAAAAAAATGCGCGTCATCAGGCCTTCCTGCATATTCAGGATCTAATGTAATTCCACCTGCTTTCATTATTTTATTTTTCATTATTATATATATAATAGTATATATAATATTCCGTGTATTCGTTATATTCGTTTTTGTAAAAGAATTATAATGCTCTTATAGGGTATGTCTGTGACTACTTTTACTTCTGCTTCTGCTGCTGCTTCTGCTTCTGCTTCTGCTGCTGCTTCTACTTCCTCTTCTGCTTCTACTTTCGCTAACGCTAATAACGCTTCTGCTTCTGCTTTCGCTAACGCTGTACCCGAAGTCGTATTTGTCGTGCCATACAGAAACCGACCCCAGCACAAATTCTTCTTCTCCAATTATTTAAGTTCGATTCTAAAGGGTTCCGAAATCGAATCAAGTTATGAAATCTATTTCGCCCATCAATGCGACGCCAGAGCATTCAATCGCGGAGCAACCAAAAACATTGGATTTATCGCAGTCAAACAAAAATATCCCAATGATTACCTAAATATGACTTTTGTTTTCAATGACATTGATACCATTCCATTTAGCAATATATTTGACTATCGCACTTGTTCCGGAATTGTAAAGCACTTTTATGGCTTTCAATATGCTCTCGGTGGTATTGTCGCGATGACAGGAAAAGACTTTGAACTTACTAACGGTTACCCTAATTTCTGGGGATGGGGAATGGAAGACAATGTCTTGCAAAAGCGCTGCGAATCGGCAGGGTTAATAATAAACCGAGACCAGTTCTATCCCATTGGCAGTCCGGATATTTTACAGCTTTTTGACGGTGTCTCCCGGCTAATTAACAAGAAGGATCCTTGGAGAGCAACTCACGATAACGGTATCGACGGTTTACAGACGATTCACAAGCTTTTATTTTCAATAGACTCGGAATCGAAAAATCCTATGGACAATATTCACACTGTGAATTCAAACAGCATATTTGTCATTAATATTGATACCTTTATGACTGGAAACCGGTTCGAACATGATAATTATTTTCAGTATGATTTACGCGAGCCTCCTAGAAAGATTATACATCCGGACAAAATAAGAACCAACAAAATTTCTACTACATTGGATGATTGGACTAACATTCCGTTTTATCCTACTGCTGCGAAGAAAAGGGAAATGGTGCAAGAATATGGTCAGGCAAAAGCGGAGGAAATTATTGAATATAGTTTCAACAATTCGACAGACCCTACTGTTGCGGTTATGCCTCCTAAGCCGTCTTTAAACCAGCCTTTAAAGACTCCGAATAATAACGCATCTTTGGCTCAGATACAGCAATATAATCAGCTAATGCAGCAATTTAATTCTAAAACGCGGATTATACCGCCTAATATTAACAAGTTTTCGCCGGCATATTCGCGCATTATTGCGGCGAAACCAAGAGCGACTGCGTCTGCGAATATTCGGCTGGGTGGACTATACTAGTTGGGATTCGGAACCAAATATTGTTCAAAATAAGCATAAGGGATATTGTATTGTATCTTAATTTTTTCAGATAACAATAAATTTATGGCGTCTCTTTTGAATTTTAATATAGCATTGATTTCATCGATGATATTGTGAAATTTTGCTGATGGCGACCAATTTACGCTACAATTATACGAATAACAGCACAAGCAATCTTTTTTCCTCCATTTTTTGACCACCTCCTTTTCAAAATCTCCCCGCATCTGTAAAATATCCGAATAGGTATATCCATTAATATAAATCTTTGGCGGATGGAATGGGAAATTTGATGGTATTATAAATTTATAGGTGCGTTTTTTTGTATTCATAATTTCTACTATTTCTATTGATAATTTATCAGAAACTCCCTCTATAAGCACATTGTGATACTTTGTATATAGCATTTTACATTCATTTTTCATTCTATTTTTAACACATTTATTTTGAATTAGCTCCAACTGGGTATCATTCGCCTCAATATAGTCATTTGTTGTTAAAAAATCCATTGTATTGTATAAATAATATGGACTATTATTTTTATATAAATATAAATATAAATATAAATATAAATATACCTTTATATTTATATATTTATAATATGGATTCCATCGAGAACATATTCTACATCAATTTGGACCACCGAACGGACCGTAAAGCGCATGTGGAAACCCAACTCGCTTCAATTGGTCTACAAGGTTTTCAAAGATTCAACGCAATCAAGATGGAAAATGGTGCCATTGGTTGTAGCATGAGCCATCTCAAACTGTTACAGCAAGCGTTGAAATCTGGTTTAAATCATGTTTTGATAGTCGAGGACGATATCGAGTTTCTAAATCCAGAGCTATTTAGGACGCAACTGGCTCGTTTTTTACAGACACGCTCCACTTCTTCATGGGATGTCGTTCTTTTTGCCGGCAATAATATGCCACCTTACGAAAAAATGGACGATACTTGTGTCAAAGTGACGCGGTGTCAGACTACGACTGGCTACTTAGTAAATGGCCACTATATTGAAAAACTTATGAACAATGTACGCACTGGTCTGACGAATTTGCTAAGAGAACCGACAAATCATACGCAGTTTGCGATAGACAAGCATTGGTTTGCGTTACAAGAAAAGGACAATTGGTTCTTAATTACGCCGTTAACGGTAGTTCAGCGAGAGGATTATAGCGATATCGAAAAAAAGGTTATTAATTATCAAGAATCTATGACGGATTTGGATAAGAAAGAACTATTCGAGAAAATTAGAGTGTATCGGGAACAGCAAAAAAGACAGAATGAATACAATTCGATGATGGCTAAGTTTAGGGGTCGGATGAACTTGGCTTAGATTATTTTATTTTAACTAACAAAAGTCCGTAAAATATTTGTTAGTATCAAGAGCTAACAAATTCACTTTATAAAGGTCTGATAAATGGTATCCGACCGCATAGTCTTCCAAATACTCGGCTTCCACTAGTTCCTTCTTTTCTTCGACTAAGAACTT
>Ga0209086_10000258_pt1 | contig 46219 bp, 48 predicted proteins | sample M_130207_XF_Meta_FD_187312 | JGI IMG/M metagenome (GOLD analysis project Ga0209086, IMG submission 187312) | Freshwater microbial communities from Lake Montjoie, Canada to study carbon cycling - M_130207_XF_MetaG (SPAdes) (version 2) | ecosystem: Environmental > Aquatic > Freshwater > Lake... | reverse complement strand
TAAAATATTTGTTAGTATCAAGAGCTAACAAATTCACTTTATAAAGGTCTGATAAATGGTATCCGACCGCATAGTCTTCCAAATACTCGGCTTCCACTAGTTCCTTCTTTTCTTCGACTAAGAACTTCGCGGCATCCTTCGATAAAAAATAAAACCGACCACTACAATATTTGCTCGCTTTTACTAACAAGTTTTGCGGCAGCTCGGCATGTATGCGATAATATTGGCTTAAATATGTCTGTTTAACATCAACAATGTGACCGCCATAGTTAATCCTTGAATCAGGATCATCCCATTTTTTGTTTAGAAGCGAGATAATGGTATCAAAAAACTTAATGTTAGTTACTTGTTGGTCATCATCGGTTTTAAAAATGTATTTGAATTGGTATGTATTAAGAAGAGCTGAAAATGCTCGTATTACTTTTTTAGGTAAAGAATTGTAGTCATCTTCGACTCTAACTAACAAAATATTGTCTTCAGTTAGGAACTGAAATTCGGTTTCCAAATTTGGCTCACCAAGAACATGGAAATATTGTATTTTGTTTGAAAGAGATGACAGCCATGTCTCCTTTTGTTTTAACGCTTTATGACGGTATTTGTAGCAATTGAAGATGATGAGGATGTAGTCTTGGGTGAACATTATTAAAAGGGCGATATATTAGACTTCTAACAATGTCTTTAAGTTCAAAATGGGTAATATATATTATTTGGCGAATATATTAATGAATTCAAGAACGGCAAATCTTCTAACTCTGTCGACATGTTACTACCATATAAAATCCAAATTTCCTCCGACAAAATATCTGGATTGGGCTAACAATTTGTTCGCTTTAGTCGGTCGTTTCAATTTAGTCATTTATACAGATAAAGATGGATTCGACATTTTAAAGACATTATTTGTTAGTAATTCAACAATTGCTAACAAAATAGGAACAACAATAAAAATAATTATAAAACCAATAGAAGACTTTGTTGGTTACAAATACAAGGAACAATGGCTCAAAAATCATGGCTCAAGTGGCCTCCAATTACATGAAATGGTGGACTGGACCCTCATCATGTTATGGTGCGAAAAGGTTCATTTTGTGAATGAAACCGTGACTAACAAATATTTCATTACTCCGTTTTACGGTTGGTGCGATATTGGCTATTTCAGAGACGAAGTCAAAGACATAAATTGGCCGAACCCTTTGAAACTGATGTCGCTTGAAAAGGGAATACATTATGCTTGCGTAGAAAACGACCAGTCAAACTTTACCAGTTTAAAGGAAGATATACAAAATCATTATGAAAATAATGGTCCTAGGGTTATTCCAACTAACAAAATATTGAATATATGTTTTGCCGGCGGATTTTTCGTTACCAGACCTAAACTGGTGAGCGCATTTTCAATCATTTTTGCTAATAAACTGCGATACTATTTCGACAATAGTTACATTGTCAAAGACGACCAGGCCATTTTGTTAGATTGTATCTTTTCTAACCCCGCGCTTTTTTGCTTACACTGGGAGCAGGATATGCGATACAATAATTGGTTTATGTTTCAGCGCCTTCTTCTTTGACCCCACAAGTAGACACTTCTTTGACCCCCACAAGTAGACACTTCTTTGACCCCACAAGTAGACACTCAACGCATCAGATTTTAATCCAATCGTCAGGAAAAAGGTCCTTTAAATCATGACTTTGCTGCAACTTAGGTCCAAACCAGGTTAAAGGACAGATCACCATTTTTTCCCGGCTAGTATTCAAATAGGCGCCCCACCAGCTAAAGGTGCTGTTCGCTATAATATTATGCTTACACAGGCTCATCAAAATGAGTTGTTCCCAATCTTCTAACTCGGGGTCTGCTCTTAAAAAGGTTATATCAGGAAAATCCATTCTTATATTTTGAATCATGTTATCGACCTCTTCTAAATCCGGCTCTTCGCAAAAATACAGAACGACTGTTTCTGCGTTTTTATTTAAAACGCATCTTAATGCCGTCTTATAATATTCCGCATTTAGAATCATATAATGATTGGGCAGCTTTTTATAATCACCTAGCCTAAAGTGCATCGATATCGGCTTATCTTCATTAATCAGTTTCAAATATTTGTTAGTTAGTCTTACCTTATGTTCATCCATTTTCAATAATCTATTAATAGTTAAAAAATAGTTGTCAAAATATTTAGGGCTTTGAAAGTAACCGGACAATATTCTAATCTTATCTTGGTTGTTTATGGATAACGGGTTATAAGTGAACCCCTTTTCTTTGATTATTATTACATTTTCTGGCTCGATTAACGCGCAATCTAGTAAAAAAGGACTCAATTTTGATAAAAAAGCATTCCAATAAGTATGCCGGTCTGTAACTACGCTTTTCAATTCATATGCGTTTGAAAAAAAGAATTTAGAATTTGTTAGTTCCGCGTGAGCGATGGTCGTGTATATTTGAAACAATTGATTGCCTAGGCCGCCTTGTAATTTACAGCTTAACATTCGGTTATTCTTAAATATAACATATTGTAATATATTTAAATTGTAATTTGTCTAATATATATTATTTGTCTAATTCGATTATCAATTAGTCTGAATTAGGAACTCGATATAAGTGAGCGTGGCGTTTACAAGACGACTTGAAAATGCTTTTTTGTATTCCCATATTTTGGAGTGTTTTTCATTAGAAAGATATTTTATACCGTCGTTTGCTAAATAATTATCCGCATACCAAACCGCTGTAGGCGACGCTTGATGAAGCCCAAATGTAATCGTATCAATCACAATGCTCTCCATCCAGTTTTTCAATTTAGAAAATGGATTGTCCGATACTCCATTTAACACAGTGGGTTCAAATCCAATAATGGAACATTTCGTTTTACACATAATTTGTGGAGTAGATCCAGGAGAACCATTGGACTTGTAACTTGCATCTTCAATCCTGATTTGAAGCCATTCTCGGTGGAGTAATCTCAAAATGGTCGGGCTGTTCTTAAAATTGTCGATAAAGTTTATTATTGCATTGGCTGTTTCATGACCCTTAACCGTTGCCACAGTTGAACGATGCTCTAAATTATGCGTATCAGTACTATTCAAGCTTGGAAATATTGCGACAATATCGTCTACCACGCCTATTAACGATCGTATAGCGGCATCACGAGCAATCTTTTGATGCCGTTGCTCCGACATAAACTCTTTTAGCTCGGCTAATTCTTCTCGTAATTGGGCGATTTCTTGCTCCTTTTCTAATATATTTTGGTCGACCACTTCAAAATAAAACTCGGGTTCTTGAAGAGGAGTCTGACCAACACTTGGATTATTTTTGCTATTGTTTTTGCTATCGTTATTCATTTTTTAAAGATTGTATGTATTGTATTGTATTAGTAATTGAAATATATATGTTGTATAATATTTCAATTTTTTGTTAGTTATAAGGTAGTTTAAGGTAGAATTTCAATATACTTATTTCTTAACTCTAAATGTTTATTCAAGTCTTTCATCGGGTGAAAGAAATGTGTTTCTAATCGCGTCAAATCATCCTCTAAAAACACATCTCGGTAGGTCACCGTTTCCAATTCTTTTGGATTCGCGTAGGATAAAGAAAAATGGCTTGTAATTGTCGGAAATAGCGCCTCTAAAAAGAACAGAGTTTTATATGTTGCCGCATACCATCTGATGCTCTGTAACAGATTTACCGACATTCTGACAATACACATCATCCCGGCAAACCAGGGTTTCGGAATTTGTATATCTATGATTGACCACAGCCACTCTTTATTAGTCGATTTGTTAGTTGTGACTTTGGTCTTGTCAAAATCACAGTTAGCGATTAAATCTTGATTGGGATATTTAAGGTCCAAATCGATTAGCATTTGTTCCTTTAAAAAAAACACATCGTCTTCGATAAACCACACATAGTCGTATTTTAAGGGTATTATAACAGAGAAAAATAGCAACGCTTTATCCCAGCCGCTGATAAGTTTTTTAATTCCTATATAGTTGACATTTTGGAAACCCTTATTTATACAATGGTCGTCTGTAAGCTGGATAAAATTTAGACTGTTATATTTTTCTGTGGTTAAGTCTTTATCGGAATCGATGATGATATAAATATCGTAACTAGAAAAGGTCAATAAAAAGTCTAAATAAATTTCATCTGGTTCTTTCACTATTAGCGCAATTGCTTTTTTCATTTATTATAGTTGTAGAAATTCTTTAAGGAATTTTTCTTCATATAGGATTTAAAATTGAAATATTTTTAAATGTATATATAATATTTATAAATACTTATAAATCATTATTCCAAAACTAACAAACTATAATACTATGACACAACGCCAAAATAAAAATAAAAAAGAAGAGGACGAAATTATTCAAGAACATCTTTTACTTGTTAGGATTGACGGTCTGCCTAAAGAAATTCAAAGCATGGTCGCCGCCTTTTCGCCAGTTGTCCGAAAACTAAAGATACAGATTAAAGCCGAGTTCTTCGAAGGATGGTTAAACGAAAACAAAGTTCGGATTATGGGACTTATCGATGGATGGTCGAAGCAGCAAATGAGCACCGTTCTTAACAGCATTGTCCGGTTCAAAAATATCGGATTCAGTGGATATTTTATAGGAATTACCTCATATCAGCAGTGGCCTCTGGAATACATGTCCAGAATAATTAAATCTTACATTAATCAACGAGTTTGGATTTTGCCAACGATTGACGAATGCCCGCCTATTCGCATCTGGGGAGCCTGCAAAGCAATCGAGGAATGTGATGCCAGAATGAAGGCTTTAAACAAAATTGACTAAATATAATATTGTAGCGTAGCCTTTAAGTCCAAATGTAGAAATTATATATATATATAATTTATTAAATATAATGCTTTTTTTGTTTATTAAAAATCCTCATTTAATTCAAACGCAATATCCACATTACTTTTATTTGCCAGAGCATACTCGCCGTTCTGTCGCTCAAACATGTTAGGTTTACTTTGTAAGCTAATTAGCTCCATAAAATCACAGCTGTTGGTAACATTATATATTTTATCATACCCTAATTGGACACAAAGTCGGTCGGCGACAAACTGAATATATTGCGTCATCATCGGACTATTCATGCCAATTAGACGGCACGGCAATGCTTCGCAAATAAACTCAGTCTCTATTATTATCGCCTCCTTGATTAGCTCATGGATTTTCGCCTTGCTTAACTTTTTCACCAGTTTGCTGTACAGCAACACCGCAAATTCACAATGTAGCGCCTCGTCTCGCGAAATTAGCTCATTGGAAAAAGTTAGACCCGGCATAAGACCGCGTTTTTTCAGCCAGAAAATGCTACAAAACGCACCGCTGAAAAAGATACCCTCTACGCACGCAAAAGCCACCAGTCTCGTGGCAAAACTACTGCGATTATCATGTATCCATTTCTGCGCCCAATCCGACTTCTTTTTGATACAAGGGAAATTATTTATCGCATTGAACAGTCTCTCCTTTTCCAAAGTATCTTTAATATAGGTTTCAATTAACAGACTATATGTGTGGCTGTGAATGTTTTCCATCGCAATCTGAAACCCGTAAAATGCTCTTGCTTCTGAGACCTGAATTTCTCCCATAAATCGTTGAGCCAAATTCTCCAAAACAATACCATCCGATGCCGCAAAAAATGCCAAAATCATCGAAATGTAATATTGCTCGTCTTTACTGAGAGCCTCCCAGTGTGCTAAATCCTTGGTCAAATCAATCTCTTCGGGTCGCCAGAAACAATCTACTTGTTTCTTGTACATTTGCCATATATCATCGTAACGAATTGGAAACATTACAAACCGATTGTCGTCAGGCACTAGCAGAGGTTCAGTAATATTTTTAGACATCCTAAATAATATATATAATATATTTTTATATTTTTATATTTTTATATTTTTATAATAGATTTTATAATGCTAATTTTTATATATATATTAAATAGAAGAATGGTTTCACATAAATCAAATAAGCACAATAAGAGTTCAAAAAATAGCTTGGCTGAACGAGATCTAAAACTCATACAGCTGAAAGCAGAAATTAAAAGGAAAAAAGAATTTCTTATTGAAAAAAGGTTAGAATTGGAAAAAAACAAGAGCCTGAACCAATATTTAGAAATAGTGAAAAAGGATTATTTGGATTTTTACGACGAAGAAGTAAATAAAAAGAAGAAGGAATTACATGCTATGACCATTTTAAAAGATTATATTCATTTTTTAGAGGACGGAAACCATTTAGTAAATAATCAAATGATATCGGCAAAACATGATAAAAAAGAGATTTTACATGAAATTAATAAAATCAAAAATGAATTACAAAAAATTTCTGATTCATAATATAATTTATCATATTATTATAACATGAATACATTTAAAAAAATGTTTGGCGGTTGGGTATATTCAGATACAGATAAAAAAAGCACTCCGATTACAACATCGTCAAGTTTCAAAAGTAGAAGTTCTGGAAGAAGTAGTTCCAAGTCGAAAAGGAGAAGTAGAAGCAGAAGTAGAAGCAGAAGCGCAAGTATTAGAATAAATAAAAAACGAAGAAATAAAAGTATGAAATATTCAAAAACATTAATTTGAATTTGAATTTGAATTTGAATTTGAATTTGAATTTGAATTTAAATTAGGCTGGACAACATCCCCTTTAACCCAGGTAAATAAAAGCAATGCTTCGGCCATTTCCCTGTTAGCTGCCTAGTAGAGAGCGATGACGGACAGCATCTACTTTGTATTATGCGTTGTCTAGTCGCGAAAATACCTTTCCATTTTCGCTGAATAAATTTAATCCACATGGTTTTAATAATTGCGATATTTTCACCTGTAGGCAAAATAATACATTCCGCAATCTCCGGTTTAATATAATCAGGTCTCCTAATTATATTATGATAATTTCGAATCAACTTATGTGGTTTTCGTCTATTTGGTATGAAAAACTCTTCCGTATAAAATTTCGCATTCAGTTTTTGTATTTGATATAAGTGCGTTATGCTATCAACACCCTCTTCATCTTCATCCTCCGAGTCACTAGAATTTTCTCGATCTGTATCATATTCGTTATATTCTATTAAATCATCCAATACAATTCCCGTTAGACCATCGAACCGGTCAATTAAAATATAATGACCTTCGATATTGGGTGCACTGTAGCCGTTTTTTCCATGAATTGATGTATAATGTAGCTCACATAATACTAAATGGATATTTCGAGGCAATAATGTCATTCTTTAATATAATTAGCAAGTATTAATTAATAATTAATTCAATTTTTTTAAAAGATAATATATATATAATGAACTTTGCCAGCGAAGCATCCAAAATAGTAACTAACAAGTATTTCCTGTATTTTATTGTATTTTTAGCTGCCAGCAATGTATTAGGATATATTGTAACCAATAAGATAAATGCGGTAATCTTTTTTGCGCTTGTCTCGTTTTTGATGAGCAACTTTAGTAAAAATATGGCAATTATTTTGTTGGTCGCGATTATCGCAACTAATCTATTGATGGCTAACAAATCCATGAGAGAAGGTTTGGAAAATGCGACCATGACCGACGAACAAAAGGCGAATATTTCCGCGAAAGCGGAGTCTGATACCGATAAATTATCTAGCGTCGATCGTCAATTAGGAGCCGGATTATCTGTTTTAAAAAAAACGGGTAATTCTGAAGAAGCCAGAGCTAAACTAGCAGCAAACAAATCTGCTGCTGCTGATACTACTACCACTACTACTACTACCGATACCGCCACTACTGAAGATACGGAAGAAGCTTTTGAAGATATGGAAAGTAAAAATATTGTAGATCCAAATAACCGAGATTCAAATAAAAGAAAAACGGAATCATTTGGAGCTAAAGCTCACGCATCAGGGAAAAAAACTGGGTTTCACAATAAAAAAGGCGGTTCCTCTTTTAGCAACGCTGCGCCTGTTAATGGCGCTTCTAGAATCGATTATGCCACCACTTTAGAAAACGCATACACTGATTTAGATAATATATTAGAGAGCGGTGGTATCGACAAACTAACAAATGACACACAACGATTAATGACTCAGCAGCAAAAATTATTCGATACCATGAACAATATGATGCCGATGATAGAATCGGCAAAAGGTATGATGGATTCTCTCGACATGAGTCAACTAGGAGGATTGACTGAAATGGCAAACAGCTTAAATAAAAAATAAAATAAATAAAAATAAAGGATGGTTTATTATGATATTGAATAGTAAATAATATAATAATATATTAATGAGGAAGTGCCCCCCTGGTGTTATCTGTATGGAAAATTTTACCATATTTGGTTTTGTAATTATGTTAATTGTAGCCGGTTATTTCTTTTTACAAAATCAGAGACAGCAACAGCATGCTCTCAAACAAAATATAAATATTTATGAGAACGACCAATCAGGTGGCTTTGCTCTTATTCCTAGTTATCCTTATAATAATTTGTCTTCTTACAACGACCCTTTAAGACCTCCTTTACGAGATGAACGATATGTAGTGCCAATAAATGTATCAACTAGCGCAGTAGATACTAGTTATAGACAAATTGGCATTTTAACGCCTCTTAACGGTTCTAGTAAAGATAATATTTTGCCCTTGATGGGGCGCCCGCTTTTTACCAGACGCAGTATGTGGCAATATTATACCATATCCAATCAGCATAATAATGTAAAGCTTCCTGTTTCTGTTAAGGGTAAATCTGGATTAAACGATAATGGAGTCGATGAAATATATTCCGACGATACAGTCTATGTAGAAGGCTATAATGAACCTTTTAAGGTTACTAAATATGAAAATGATACAATCAAATATTTGCCTTTTTGAAGCGACAAGGCGACAAGGCGATAAGCCGACAAGCCGATAAGACGATAAGCCGACAAGGCTACAAGCCGACAAGACGACAAGCCGACAAGCCGACTAAGTATTAAAATTCTTTATTGTATTGCGTCTTAAATTGAATTGTTTATTATGATGTTTGATTGAATTGGTATGTAATAATTTTTTCTTGTTTTTGACCTTGATTATTGTCTTGTCTCTTGTCTTGTCTCTTGTCGCTTCTCTTGTCGCCTTTCTTGTCTGATTATTTGTCTTTAAAACCTTATATAGTCGAGCTTTAGTCATATTCATATTATTATTATTATTATTCGTGTATTTCATTATATTTTCCATTATATTTTCCATTATATCTTTATTAAATGTTAGGCAAAGTGATTTTGTAAAATAACGCATTTGCTACATTTTATTTTAAATATATATTATAAATGAGTTGCCCAGATGCCACCGCACCTATAGATATCGGTATAGATAATATAGCAGGAAAATGTGACTTTAAATGTGAATATAGTTTTCATTATAACAATAGTTCATGTATCGCGACCAATAGAGGCGACTATATTTCATTAGCATATGATTCTTCCTCCTCACCCCCGGTAACATATAATTCGTCTTCTTACGATGTATCAGAAGTCAGAATTTATTCTCCTTCACTCCATTCTTTCAACGGAACAAAAGCGGACGGTGAATTTATCATTATTCACAATACCTCTTCAGGCTCTAGTCCGCTGTTTGTATGTATTCCCGTAAAATCTAACAATTCAGGCGATGAAAGTGGTAAAAATTTAACCAATATTGTTCAAACAGTTGCGTCTAATGCGCCCGCAGAAGACGAGAAAACGACTGTTCAAATCTCTAGATTTAATTTGAATGCGTTTGTGCCTAGAAAACCGTTTTTCTCTTATACTGCGAGCGAGCCATACCAGCCTTGTTCCGGCGGTTTGGTAGAATATATCGTATTTCCTTCCGATTCCGCTATTGGTATAGCAGAAAGAGTATTAAAAGGGCTTCAAACAGTAATCAAAGCAAATACATATGATATTAAACCTAGTCCTGGCTTGTTTTTCAATCAAAAGGGTCCAAGTAACGGCACCGGTAGCGAAATTTACATCGATTGTCAGCCAGTCGATGAATCAGAAGAGGAAACGATTATTATTACCGATAGCGGTTCATCCGCTACGAGTATGACTGTCGACGATTTGATGCAAAATAAGTATGTTCAAATGTTTCTTGGGTGTATAATATTTTTAGTCATAATTTATATTATTAGCATGATAATTGACGCGTGTATACCTCCTAAATGGATTAGAGATGTGGCCGAGATTGAGCTTACTGCTTTAAATAAATAATATATTATATCTTTTTGTTTATAACTACTTAAAGAATATATAATATATTATATTTGGATTGTTTGTCGCTTTGCTTGTCGCTTTGCTTGTCGCTTTGCTTGTCGCTTTTACAATGAAGACGCATCATGCGTATCATCCAACATCGGCCTATAAGGCGCCTTGATATAATTCGCATTGAACTTTTGCGACGCCATTTGTTTCACCACTTCCTGCTCTAAAGTATAAGGGAATTGATGAATTGGGGTAAACGGGCTCCACTTCTTTTCCTCTGTGGGATAAAATTGCTCCAGGGCGGCCATACCAGTCTTTTCTGAGGAAGATTTGATTAATTGAAACGCAACCATTATACCTAAAACACCTAAAATTGGATTAGAATACCCAAAGAGCAAAAGCGCGACAAGCGCAACCACTATCTTTCCCGCTGAGCTATCAATCACATTTGCTATTTGTTCCGGCATTTTTAGTCCCAATACTAAATAAACGATAAATAGAACCACAAGGATTAATTGCGACATGTTCCTTTTTTCAAGCAAGTTATCAATATATAGCATCTTATATATTATATATTATATATTTTTTAATAGTAAGGAAAATATTCTATGTAAAATCGATATAAATACATCACTCTAAATACTATAGATGCGACCCTTTAAAAATAAAACAGAATCTACCATTAAAACAGTAGAAGTGGAAGAAATGCCTAAAAATCTGACAACCTATCTCGGTCAAAAGGGCTACACTATTCTTAAATCTGAACTAACAATAAAACAACAAGCGCGCATTAAAGCACAATTAACTGTAAAACCATATGTCCCTGGTTCTCCAGTTCAACTAGAAAAATCTTTTCCCGCTTATCGCGAATCCGACAAGAAGATGTATCTCCCTCGCTATTATGGTCACGAAATATTTGGCTCAGCAACACAATATAAACTGACTGAGGGCGACCCGATTGATGTTAAGTTTGAAGGGTCTTTGCGCCCGACCCAAGAGCCAGTTGTTGCCGCTTTTTTACAACACGTTCTAGGTGGCGGCGGCGGCTTACTCGAATTACCATGCGGATTTGGTAAAACAAGTGTTTCGCTTTATATATGGTCTCTACTAAAAGAAAAAGGCATTGTTATTGTTCATAAGGAATTTTTAATGAACCAGTGGATTGAACGTATTCGGCAATTTCTGCCAACTGCTAAAATTGGCAAAATTCAGGGTCAAATCATTGACATTGAAGGCAAAGATATTGTTCTATGTATGTTACAATCCTTGTCTATGAAAGACTACCCGGCATCTCTTTTCGACAGCTTCGGACTAACAATCATCGACGAAGTTCATCATATTTCTAGCGAAGTATTTTCCAACGCGCTATTCAAAGTTGTTACCAAATATACACTTGGTCTGTCAGCTACCATGAATCGTTCCGACGGTACTAGTAATGTATTTAAAATGTTTTTAGGACCCATCGTTTATAAACAAGAGCGCAGTAAAGATGAAAAGGTCATTGTTAGAGGCATCACATTTCAAACCAACGACGAAGAATATAATGAGCTACTTCTTGATTTTCGCGGGAAACCGGCTAGCAGCAAAATGCTGAGTAAAATATGTAGTTATAATCGACGCACCGAATTCATTTTAACCGTTTTAAAGGATATGATTGCGGAAAATCCGAAGCAACAAATCATGGTTATTGCCTCCTATAAAAACATTTTGAACTATATTTTTGACGCGATTAATCACAGAAATATTGCTACAGTTGGCTATTATGTCGGCGGAATGAAAGAAAAAGCGCTTAAAATATCAGAGTCTAAACAAGTTGTGTTGGCAACTTTCGCTATGGCTAGCGAGGGATTAGACATTATATCATTATCTACACTTTTCATGGTAACACCTATGACCAAAATAGAGCAATCGGTTGGCAGAATCTTGAGACAGAAGCATGAATTTAATCCGGTTGTTGTCGATATTATCGATATACATGCTAATTTTCAAAGACAATGGCTTAAACGCAGGACATTTTATAAGTCACAAAATTACAAAATAATACAAACAACTAGCTCTGCTTATAATCCAGATGCTACGAAATGGAAGGTCGCTTATGAACCAACCACACAAACACCGAAAAGAGTTTGCGACAAGCATTTAATTGAAGGGTCTGAATCAGAAGAAGAAGCAGAAGAATCAGAAGAAGAATCTAACAAAAGTGTCGGCAAATGTCTTTTAAAATTTAAGAAATAAATTCTCAGAAAATTCTCAGAAAATTCTCAGAAAATTCTCAGAAAATTCTCAGAAAATTCTCCGGCGAGGATTCGCTACACCAAGTTTACGGCAAAGTTTACGGCAAAGTTTACGGCAAAGTTTACGGCAAAATCGTCATTTATGCTCTCCGTTAGAATTTCTGTGGTCTTACCATAAATGCTAATAAAACTATAGGAATAAATATAGGTATTTAATGTTGTTTCTATTTTCTGAACTTCTGCACTGTACATACTTAAAGGGAATTTTTGGTTTTCCATTTTGGACATTTATAAATGTCCAAAATCAAAAACCAATCGGAGAATTTGAAAAACGAGGTTTTAAAAACAGGGTCTGAGCATAATGCTCTAAATTTCAAAAAAACCCAAAATAATTTGTTACCATACTTTTTTGAGATTTTTGAAAAAATTAGGTTACTCGCTGCTCTATTTGATACATTATACTAAAAAAAGAGAAACGGGGAGCAAAAGAGCGAGTCGCTTTTTTTGCATTAAATTTTTCTCTTTTTACTCTATGGAATCCTTTAGTAAAAAAAGCAACGAGCAAAACGAGCCAAACGAGCAATCGAAATTTTGGTGCGAACTATGTGATTATAAATGCTCCACAAAGTTTAACTTTAACAGACATTTATTAACCGATAAACATAAAATGATACATTGTGAAAACGAGCAAATGAGTAACTTTATATGTTTTTGCGGTAATAAATATAAATATAGTCAAGGTTTATCAAAACATAAACTAAAATGTCTTGAACAAGAAGTTGTAACACTCGATGTAGAACCAATGACTCAGAAAGACACTGACAAATCTAAATCCAAAGATAATGAAATTACTGACAAGGAATTAATGCTAACAATATTGAAGGAAAACTCAGAGCTAAAAACACTGATTTTAGATGTGTGTAAAACAATGTCTTCATCTAATAATATAACAAACAGCAGCATTAACAACAGCATTAACAATAATAGCAATAACAAAACATTCAATATACAAGTCTATTTAAACGAAGATTGTAAGAACGCATTGAATCTTAGTGATTTTGTTAGTTCTATTCAGTTACAATTACATGATTTGGAAGAAACGGGTAGATTAGGATACGTCGATGGTATTTCTCAAATAATCAATACAAAACTGAATGATCTAGATGCAACAATGAGGCCAATACAATGTTCGGATGTAAAAAGGGAAACACTGTATATTAAAGAGGAAAACAAGTGGTTCAAAGAGGATGATAAAAAAGACAAAATCAAAAATGCGATAAAACTAATCACGAGAAAAAATATCCAGCAAATTCCAACTTGGGTAAAAGCAAATCCAGGATGTACTGACTCTCAATCAAAAGACAACGACACATACTTACAAATTGTTTTTAATGCTATGACCGGCGATTCCACGGAAGAACAATTTAACAATGTGAATAAAATCGTGACAAAAGTATCGAAAGGCGCTGCTATTGACAAGTAGATTATCTTTACATTATAAATTCATATATAATAATTTAAAGCTAACCTTGTATATTATATATATTATATTAATATACAAAAGCCCGAAATCGATTATTCAAACACCATTATTTACAAAATTTATTGTAATGACCCTTTAATTAAAGAGATATAATATATTTATAAAACAATATATTATAGTTCCCGTGATGACTTATACAATTACCAATTATACTTATAAACAGGCCAAAAAATTAGGAGTCACTGTAAAGCCATCCACTAACAAAACGAAGAAGATTGATGTTTATAAAAAGGGCAAGAAGGTCGCTAGCGTCGGCGCCGCGGGGATGGGTGATTTTCCTTCATATATTAAAAAAAAAGGAGTTAAATATGCCAAAGAACGTAGAAGACTATACAAGATCCGACATAATAAAGATCGACATGTAAAAGATAGTAGAGGATTTTATGCGGATAAACTTCTTTGGTAAAGAAACTTTTGTTTTGACTTTTGTTTTGACAAAGAAATTTTTGTTTTGACAAAGAAATTTTTAGTTCCAACAAAAACATATAGTATTTTCAAATACTTATAAAAAAATTGAAATTTCCTTCTAACAAGTATACAAGTTCTATATTTTATAATTAAATAAGTTTAAACAGTCTATACGATAATATGAGTAAAAACGATAGTAAAAACGGTAGTAAAAAAGATAGTTTAATGGATGAATATGAATATGAAAAATATATAGCGACAGCTGATAATGCGATGGATATAATAAATCAATACGGCGTAGCGATAATTCCGAGCCTATTGAATGAAGAAGAATGCGATAAAATGGCGACAGGGATGTGGGACACGCTAGAAGACATCAGTCAGACATGGCCGACGCCGATCACTCGAGATAATTCCGCGTCTTGGCGCAATATAAAAGAGCTATTCCCGCTGCATTCGATGTTAATCCAGCACTGGACGATAGGACATGCGCAGTTTATCTGGGACTTGCGGCAGAATATAAAGTGTGTCGACATCTTTGCGAAGATGTGGTCTGTTAACCCAGAAGACCTATTATCGAGCTTCGATGCGGCATCATTCCACATGCCATCCGAGATAACTGGAGTAGGCTGGCATAGGTCGACCTGGTATCATTCGGACCAGAGCTTCGTGACTAAGGGTTTCAAATGTGCTCAGAGTTGGGTGACGGCATTCGATGTGAACCGAGGCGATGCGACGCTGGCGTTCTATGAAAGCAGTAACAATTATCACAGTGAATTAGGCGACGCCTTCGGTATAACGGATACGGCTAATTGGTATAAAATTGACGACGAGGCGAAGATAAATTTCTATAAGGAAAGAGGATGTGTTGCGAAGCGGATAATGTGTCCGAAGGGGTCGATGGTCTTATGGGATAGCAGGACGATTCATTGCGGAGTAGAACCGATAAAAGAGAGAGCGCAGCCGAATTTTAGGTGCGTGGCTTATTTGTGCTATATGCCGAGGAGCATTGCGACAAAAAAGACGCTGGATAAGAAGATAAAGGCGTTTGAAGAGATGCGGATGACGAGCCACTGGCCCTGCGAAGTGAAACTATTTGCGAAGATGCCGAGGACTTATGGGCAGCCAGTAGCAGAGATATTGTCGCTGGAGAGGCCGGAGATTTATGCTCTAGGCAGGCGATTAGTAGGGTATGAAGAATAAATTGTAGATTGTAAAATATAGATTGTAAAATATAGATTGTAAAATATAGATTGTAAAATATAAATTGTAAAATATAAATAATAAATTAAATACTTTTTTATTATTTGTTAGTATACTTCAGAATGTATTCTCTTTTTTATAAGGGGTTTATAATTGTTTTCATTTTATACAGCTTGTATGTCGAGTTCTCTTTAACAATGGGCAACATCTGGCTAAGACCCAATTCAGATGGAACCCTCGTTTTTTGCCCATTAGGGCTAGTTGAACTAATTTTAGCACCATTACAGCCCGATAAAGCATATTTTTGGGAACCACCTTTTTGGCCAATCAATTTTTTTGTATATACGATAATGTATATAATATTTAGTTTATATGTCGGATAATAGATAATAGATAATATATATATATCAAAATAAGTATTTAAAGACAATATAAAAAACTATATTTAACAAGACATATTTTTCAATCCCGATAAGAACCGCATCATATGCGCCATTTTATTCTGATGCCAGCCCGGGTCACCCGGAAAATGATGTATGATTTTGCTACTTTTTATATCATGGTCGTTATTTACAACAAATGCGTTTAAGACCCGATTATCATATAAATCATATTTGAACGCATTATATACAATATATGGCTGATCTTGGCAGTAAAAATGAAACGGCCTTTTTTTAAAATCTTGCTTGACATCCGAAAAAAAGCATTTCATTTTGTCACAGTTATTAAAAAGCATTATACCGGTACTAAACGCAGTACTATTACCATACAGCTCCAAATCACCCGCATTTTCAAACAATGTTTTTCCCCAAAAGTCGCTATCTGAATCAATAGAGCCTTCTTCTAAAACATACAATTTATCTTCGATGCAAACATCAAATATAGTCTGAATATTTCCCTTTACGATAATATCAGTGTCTAAATAAAGAATCTTATTATAATTATATTTATTCTCATTATGCTTTGTATCAACTAACAAATCAAAAAGGTCAAGTCTCGCCTTACAGGCCTTTTCTACAGAGCTATATGTGTCATTGATTTCGAAGCGAATTATACCTTCTTTATAAAAAGGTGAGCGTTTTATCATGCTAGAGAACTGACTCGATGTATATATTAAAATCTCGAATAAATGATCATATTTGTAAATACTATCTAACAAAAGATACAGCATATTGACATAATTCGGATTATTGAAGACGCAGATAAAGACGCAATTCATTATATATATTATAAATAAGTATTTAAAGACTTTATAACATATTAATATTTAATGCCAACCTTTTGAATAAAACCCAGAATTTGTCATGTGATTATAATTATCTACGCATGACCCACCATTATTGCTCAACACTTGGTAAGGCACTGGATTAGCAAGTGCGCTTAAAGATGGCGATAAAACCCCTCCGGTAGAAAAAGATGGCGTATTTGGCATGTTATTGTAAAACTGCGCATAGCCGCCCTTTTGTTTAAGGCTTCGACTTCTTCCGCTTCGACTTCTTCCGCGACCTCGTCTAGCATACCGGCTTCTAACTCGGCTTTTCATTCGCCGAACACTTCTCCTAACATGTTTTCTTGAGCCCCTCATCTTATACTTTCTGGAGATTTTATTTATTTTTCTACGGTTAATTCTCGCGCCACCAACAATTTTAGAAGCGGCCGCGGCTTGAATATTGCTGGTCGGCGCAGATAAAGCAGCGGGATTCATGCTTCTAGGATCTACTGTGCTACTAAATCCAAATCCAGAATTATGCGAAGCATTTACATTGACTAAAGACATCGTCTATACATATATAAGAGAAATTTATAATTTATGTATAGATTCGATTTACACGATTACCTATATGTGTTACTATATCATAAGTAATGGTATTTGAAATATTAGCTAAATCATAAATAGTCTGTTTACAGTTTTTCCCATTGCCAAATATAAATACATCGTCATTTATTTTATCCTGTTTTTTAGTTTCAATTACAATCTGATCCATGCTTTCTAAACCCAACACCCTTCGCCTAGTCCCGTTCACATAAACCCATAATTTTAACGAAGCGTTTCTAGGTAAAATATCAGCATATCCTATCGGAACACAGCCAATCATCCTATTTTTAGATGCAATATATTTAGAATCATATCCAATACTATCCCCCTTATTAATAGTTTTAATCTGTATTAGTTTACTTTTAACCGACATAATAGGTAATAAATTGTTATTTAATTTTTTATCCACCGTTAAGCCGTAAATGCCTCCACCTATTCTAGATAGCGTAAAATCAGAAACATCATAATTTAACGCAGCGCATGTATTCGCTATATGCTGTAGCGGCGGTTTAATATTAATGTCTTCCAATAAACTCCTCAGTTCTCTAAATTTTGTTAGTTGTTGATTCACAATAGGACTATTTTTAATTTGAGACGAAATTAGATGCGACATTAGACCGACAAATTCAAATTTATCAGATTTATTAATATCTATCGCCGCTTTATATGCTTTATCATACGGAACACCGGCGCGATTAATACCAGTATCCACATGTAATGTAATTTTAGCCTTTTTACCACACGGAACAAGTTTTTCAATAATCGGGATATGAGATTCATCAAAAATGGCTACATCAATATCCAGTTTTATAACTTCCTTTAGTTCGGGACTATTTATATTATATAGCCAACAAAGAATGCGTCCGTTATCTCCATTATTTCTTAATAATATGGCTTCTCCTGCGGTAGCAACTCCCAAATAAGTAATATTTAAATTACGCAAAACTCTGCTTATATCGACAATACCGTGACCATATCCGTCTGCTTTTATAATAGGCATTATATCCGTATTGGTTTGGTTTCTAAAAAAACTTATATTGTGCCGTAAAGAATTAATATTAATTTCAGCAGTAATATTTTTATATACAGAGGGAATTTGATTTTTTGATTGCTTTTTCGATTCCCCTAATTTTCTTCTTGTTTTCTTTATTTTCCCTAATTTTCTTCTTGTTTTCATATATAATATATTTATTTTTGAATATTATCAGCCAAAACAATTCGACTATCCCTTGCCGCTAAACTCACCGGGACCCATTTTTTAAATTTATAATTATATTGACAATTCATTTTTACACACCTATCTAGAAACACATATTTATCCTCCATTTCGTTTTCAAATTCCGCTTCATCATCGCTCTCCTCTAACGCATCTAAATTACTATTTTCCTTTATATTTCTAAATAATTTATTCATCAATACGCTTGTTTTTAAGTCGGGAATAAACGCAATAGAAAAGAATTCTTCTTTCCCATCTTTGTAGACAAATAAATTGTAAATATCGGTTTGTATTTGAGCCGAAACCTTGAATATTGCTTTATTTATTTTTAGCACTGGTCCGTTGTTGTTATTAGGTCCGTTGTTATTATTAGGTCCGTTGTTATTATTAGGTCCGTTGTTATTATTAGGTCCGTTGTTATTATTAGGTTTATAATATTTAACATATGCTATTTTTTTAGAATTAAAATATCGAAACTGAATTTTGTCAATCTTATAAAGCACTGAAGAAATATCTTGTAACAATGCGCCGAAATTGGTGCTAATAATAGGTAAGCCAAAAATAGTGAATTTGTTAGTTAGCGCATAACTACAAAGATCTCTTTCTAAACATATCCTCATAGTTTGTAACCTTTTAAAGTATGAATGTCCGGTTAGTTCTGTTCCTTTATAGTAATACATGTCTTGTATACAGAAGCAACTAACATCATTATACTTAAATATAATGCCAGATAAAATAGTTCCGGAACCATAAACCAGAGTATCCTTGAAGCTGGTTACCGCAATTGCGATTTTCATCGGTTTTCCATTTGTTCCCTTTTCAGAATCAAAAATAAAACACACATTTTCATCATTATATACAGTAAACCACGCAAAGCACTTATCTCCCTCCGGGCAAGCGCACATAATATCGGAATCATGAACTTTATTATGCATCATTGTTTCATAAGAAAGTTCAAATTTTGGAAACTCGGCTAAGATTTCATCCGCATTTAAAGATACAATTATATTTGGTTTAGAATTAGACATTGCTATATTGATAATATATCTTTATATCTTTATATCTTTATATCTTTATATCTTTATATCTTTATATCTTTATATCTTTATATCTTTATATCTTTATATCTTTATATCTTTATATACCATTTAGAACGCCGAACCAAATTCTTGACCAAACCCCACCTCATTTATCGATGTATTCAATTGCTTTTTAAGAAAAGTCTTTAGTTCGTCTTTCATATCATTTCCGGAATTGATATTCTCAGTAGGTAACGAATTAATATCTGTATAATCAGCCCCTACATCAGATGTAGGTAAATACCCGACCCCATTAAATCTGGTATTGCTATTAGTATTGCTATTAGTATTGCTATTAGTATTGCTATTAGTATTCGAATTACCTTGAGATATAGTGTCGAATATATCCTGATATTTTTTAATTGGAGAATTTACTAAATCCTTCATTTTTGGAACCGTTAGCGTCGATTTGAAGAAGCATATTAGGTGATGCACTAAAAAAATAAATATGATTGAAATGATTGAAATTTGAATAATCCAACTAAACATATTATATTGAAATATTAGTTAAGCTCTAATAAAAACACATTGATTTCTTCTAATAAAAGTTCGTCGGTTAAATTTATCGAAGAACCCAAAAAATAGAAATTAATAGGAATCAACTCCTTTTCTAATAGTTTGTTAGTTTCTTCAAGACACTCGATAACCAATTTTAACCCAGATTTTTTATTTGTATTTGTAATCCGGTATTCAAGACATATCATTTTGGTTAGAATATAATCTACCGGAAACTGAGAAACAACCGGGATATGAACATATTCTGTTTTATCTATTAACAAAGAATATAATTGGTCACCTTTGTGATTATTAATTAGATGCAAATCCATATTTAAATTCGGTTCAATTCTATACACATTTTCTAGATTATTTTTTGAATAATCTATTACATGCGTCCCGAATTCTTCCGATATCAATTCATACTTTTTATATCCTTCTTTACACAAGCAATGCTTCTCAAGAGTTAAAAGATTAAGAGTAGAAGGCGGAATGTTAGTAACATAAATTTTCATTTTGTTCATTAGATTTGTAAGTGTTTTATAATAATATTTATATAAACTATTTAAACCTATTGCGTATATATATTTATATAATTTATAATGAAACAGACAAAATCACAGACACAATCATTAACAATAGTTATCGTCGATAAGACAGGAACCCTTAAATCACTGCATGTAAAAGACTACAAGGAAGAAGAATTATTCAAAAAGTGTGGATTCAAAAAGGTCGACGGATTTGTAAAACATACCGTTTGGCCAATTAAAATAGATGGTCAAAAATACCATGTCGCCATGTATGGGAAGCTAGATGGAAAAGCAAATATGGAAAACAAATACGATTTTCCGCCACCAATTGATACCAAATTGTTTTTCGGCGCATGCGCCCTAGTTGCGACGACAACAAATGCAACCAATTCTAAAGAGCCCCCGCTTTGTAATTTATCTGTAGAATTATGGTCCCAAATGTACGAGAAACTGTTTGGCGGATTTGAGAATTTAACACTAACCGCGGCAGAAGATGAAGAAGAAGAGGACGAATTAGCTGCGATTCCTGCGTCAAAAAAGACGAAAAAAGGCGGATATTTAAAGGACGGTTTTGTAGTAGATACCGAATCATCCTCAGAACATTCAGGAACAGGATCTGAAACCGAAGACGAGGATGAAGAAGATATTAACGATAGCTCCGACACAGACCCAGATGTACCACTTTTATTGGAAGAAATTGGGTCTGAATTATCGGAAGAAGCTTATGATTATAGTGATTCTGAAGACAATAACGAACCAAATAAAAGTAAAATATAATATTTAGAATATATATAATATAATTAATGGCAGAACCTAGACCACGAAGCCCGGAACCAGCAGGGACATTTTATATGCTCAAAAAAGAGATATCCCCAAAAGATCTTAAGCCTAGTGAAAAACCAGCATTTAATGCAACGATTGCAAAACATAATAATAAAGTAGGAACTGAATTCAAAGTTATACCTGGCCCTGCTGGCCCTGAGCACGAGGCTTTTAAATTTGTATATGCTGAAAATTATAAAAATGGAAAGGCAGCAATGATTCCTAAAAGAATATTAGACAGTCACTTTATAAAGGAAAAGGGTCATGCTACAGAAAGTAGAGGAACCGCTTTAGGTAAAAGAAAGAAGAGAAATAGGACAATGCGTACCAAAAAGCATCATCGAAGGTCTAGAAAGCATCATCGAAGGTCTAGAAAGTATCACTAAAAAATTGAAATAATAATTATGTTAATAATAATAATTATTATCATAATTATTAACACTTAAACATATCAATATAATATACTTAAGTAACCATGCCAGTAAAATTTATCGAAAACCCAGACGAATTCAGAGCCAATATCGCCATCAAATTAAGTCCATTCTTCGTCGATAAAGGGGGGTCCGAAAAGCACGGGGAAAATTTAGAAAAAGGAATATATAATTGGAGCTTGAAAGAAGCAACCAACAGAAAAGTAGTGAAGAAGTGGGACAATCCATTCTTCGTCCAAATTTATTTAGATCACTTGCGTAGCATCTATATAAATCTAAAAAACGACAAATTGATTGCGCAAGTGGTATCAGGTGAAATCAAGTCGCATACTATCGCTTTTATGACGCACCATGAGATGCTGCCGGAAAAATGGGATGAGATGATTAGAATCAAAAGCATACGAGATAAGAGCAAATTTGAAATTAATTTGGAAGCAACAACAGACACATTTACTTGTCGAAAATGTAAATCAAAAAAATGTTCATACTACCAAATGCAAACCAAATCAGCTGACGAGTCCATGACGGTGTACATTTCGTGCCTAGACTGTGGTGCTAGATGGAAAACATGTTAATTAATGATATCCATTATAAAACAAATAATGTAATTCAAGTAATTCTGTATTTTCCTCAGCATGTATCCTCACAATTTGTTTGTCAATTTCACTATGTAAATCACCCATTCTTTTTTTCATACAAGTGTCTACTTTTGTGCCATTTTTGTTGATATACTTATCTGGATTGAAACGAATGAAAATAAATTTGCCACTATGTAACATATATAAGTCATCGTATCTAATTTCCTCATCTTTTTCATCATATTGTTTATGCTGATTTTCATCCGTTTCAATACAAAGCAATGTATTGCCTATTAATTTCCTATGATCAATACGACGTCGTTGAGAACAATCGCATTGACCTGTCCATAAAGCCTTATCGTGAATAAATCCTTCAAAGTTTTCATTTAAATAATCTCTGACATAATTTTCCTTTGATTTGGTTCTAATTTGTAGTGTTAATGGATCATTCGGAAACAAATTGGAGAAACAATGAGTGCAATAATATCTATATTTAACATTGCCACAATTTAAACAATCTGAATTTTTACATTTATCCGCGACATTTCGCATTTCCGGAGTTCGACAAGTGTTACAATACGCAGGCTTTAATCCATCTAAATTAAAGGTTGCTTGTTTTTTATCACATTTAATACACATTCTTTTTCTAAGCATAAGCATACCGTCTTCTTTACATTGCGAACAATATTCAGGTTTTAATCCTTCAAAATTAAATGAAGGTTGGACCTTACCGCATTTACATCTAGAGTGTACTAAATCGATCATATCCGGTTCTTTACATTGCGAACAATATTCTGGTTTTAATCCTTCATAATTAAAATTCGGCTTAGAACTTTTACCACATTTACAAGGTTCGTCCTTAACATTTATCATATCTGGATTCTTACATTGCGAACAATATTCTGGTTTTAATCCTTCAAAATTAAAAGTTGGCTTTACTTTTCCACAAAAACATTTTTTATCATTTACATTTACCATATCATCTGTTTTACATTGTAAACAAAAATTAGCAGACAATCCTTCAAAATTATAAGTAGGTCTAGATTTACCACAGTTACATAATTTACATAATAAATTGATCATTCCTGGTTCTTTATGTTTGCTACAAAATTTAGTTCCTAGTATTTTATTTGTGCCAAAGGACGCTATAAATTTACATTTTTCATCTACAACTTCGTTGTTAGTATACATACACTTTTTATGCTTTCCGCCCATTTGATATTATATTTATTTATACAATATCATGTCAAGTTGTCTTTAACTCGTTTCACATTATAACCCCGAATACAAAATAACATTTGCTATATTTGGAAACACATGTAACAAGCTGTGAGCAATTGTCGCCAACCAAAAATATTCATATATATACAGAAGCCAGCTAATAGGATAAAACACTAAAGCCGATAGTGTTATATATCGATATAATAAAGCATGTGTCGAATTATGCGAATACATTAGGTGTATTGCTAATGAAAATAGACAGTAAAAAATATCTATATTGCGTCTTAGACCATAGGTCGGTTTGCGCCAATAATTTACAGAGTTGAACCAGACTCCAATTGGCAGAATTGCCAGCGGGAATAGTCCTCTTTTTAAAGCATAGACTCCAGATTGTCCGAATATGGTGGCTATAATACACATATAATGGCCGTGTTCTAGAGGCACAATTAACGGATTGTCATTGCTTTTGCTTTTAAAAGCAATAGCAAAATCCCCCTGCCGTTGTAAGTCCAAAATGGCCTGATCGGGGAACTCGCGATCCACTTTTCGCAAAAACATCGCCATTGAGTTTTCTTTAAGTAGGTTTGAAATAATATTAATATTCTCGGGAGTCGCCTCTTTGAACAAATAAGGGCTCGTCGGACTAGACATGCGCGTCCAATCGGTTACGGTACTAACCGCATTAATCAATGTATCTTTATTTGTTAGTTCGCCAAAAGTTTGTAGCATAATCGCGAAAATACTTTCATTTGCTAAACCACCGGCATTGACTAGCTGATATATGTCATTTTTGGCGGCTAAAAAGATGATGAATTTATGAACATGTAAGCGACTAAGCGTGAACCACGGGTCATTAGCGAGTCGATATTCCTTTTTAAGAAGACGCAAATTGGCACGGCGGTGGAGCTCTAAATTCCAATAAGCGGTCTTCCAACAAAACACGCTAGTTCGGTAATTTTCAAAAAACATCTGTCTAAATTTTAAGGGACTGATAATAGGGACACACGAGTCAGTCAGCATACAGAACCATTTATTTTCATAGTCGTGATGAAATGCGTAGGAAAGAAGTGCCATATAAGCAGGAACTACTTTGTAATAAGTGGTTGGATGAACATATTTAGGAGGAATTGTATACATTTTAATCCATGGAGATTGAATTTGATTAAAGTCCTTGTAATGAAAATAGACATTGATAATGTCCTTGTTTTCTTTTATCCAGTCGATCCAGAGCTGTTCCTTATTTAAAATATGTCGATAACTAATGATAAAGCAGAGAGCTACTTTCATATAATATAATATATAATATATAACGAAATCTATATATTATAATGCTTGTATATAATATTATATAATGGGAAATAAAAAAATATGGGAACCAACATTATTTTTAGGCGGCGGGCTCATTTTTTTTAGCGTAGTCGGTTATGGGTTATTTATTTATAACAAAGACGGCAAAGATGGAGGGGAAGAACTTGGAGATTTCTTTACAGAAACAATAAGAAATACAGCAAAACCAATTAGTGAAGCCTTTACAGCCTTAACACAAGCAGGCGGTTCCGCGACAAAACGGCACAAAAAACAAGGTAAATGTAAAGGAAAAAGCCATAAAAACATTAAAACATTAAAACATTAAAATATTATAATATATAAATGGCTTTAAATAATACAGAATTAGGTCTTATCGGTGGCAGTGGCGGTTTAATTGTATTACTTGGAATTGCAACAGTGTTTACAATCTGGTATAACAGTCAAAACCATTCTGACCCAATACGTCGAAACAGTGAAATACTAAAAGCAAATCAATCACGCTATAGCGGTTCTCGCAAATCACTAAACAATACCGATTTAAACAGCGTAATATTAAGTATTGACGATGCTTACGGCAGAAACGCGACAAAGCGGCGCAAAAAAAGCAACAAAAGAAAAAGAAAAAGCAATAAAAGAAAATAAAGAAAATAAAGAAAAATTAAAACAAAAATGACAACCATCTAGATTTCTTATTAGAAATAACAGGACTTAATCTCTGTTCGATAAGTTCAAATACTTCATCAACCTTCTCTTCATCCAACAAATCCTCTTTAAAATCTTCTTTCTCATCTTTCTCATCTAAATCCTCTTTAAAATCTTCTTTCTCATCTTTCTCATCTAAATCTTCTTTCTCTTCTAAATCCTCTTCTAAATCCTCTTCTTCTATGGTAGATAAACAGGTATAAGATATATTTGACGCGGATAAAGTTGTAATTTCAATTTCTAATTTATTTATTTTTTTGTTTAAATCAATTAGCCTATTTAGAAGAAAATGTATTTGATCCCCTTGTCGTATAATACAATTAGTATTGGAAACATATATTACATTAAGGCGAGCAACAGCGCTATAAAATATACCTAATATTAGAGTGGCAGCGGAGGTATAAACAATATTATCCATTTTCTAATTAATTATATATAAAAAAAGACTTTAAATGATAATTTATTAATATTATTATTATTTAATTTATTACATCGATTATTCCATCGATTATTCCATCGATTATTCCACTAATTAAACGCGATGTTTTCCAGATCTTTAATGCTCCAATATTCGCTGCCGCCATTAGGCATTGGCCTGCGAATTATAAAAGGAATGCGTTTCTCTTGTAGCTCCAATTCAGCAATCAAATATCCATCAATAACCTTCTCTGGAACTTTGACAAAGACAGACGCACCGCTATTAATGTGCTTCGCTCGCTGACCCAATATTCGAGCCCGTTCGTATTTAGTTAGAAACGGAATTGTTTTATGTAGGTCGTCGACAATGATGCCACTACTATCTCTGATAATCTTTGTCATTGCTAAAATTTCATCATAGTTATGAACCGCGCTTTCTGGATGAAAGTTAATTAGATAATTATCATTTATTTCCTTGTCGAATTTTTGTAAATACGCTTCTCCGGTAGGATCTTCGTCGTCTTCTTCATCATAAACAGCCGCTTTTGACGCAGCTTTCTGCTTTGAAGCAGGCAGTTTTTTCGTTTTTGTCTTCTTTTTTGAAGCTATGCGCGACTCATCGGTTTCAGAGTCATCTGCTTCTTCCACTTCTTCCGCTTCTTCCTTTTCTTTCAAGTATTTACGAGCGAAGTTTTTAAGGTCTTCCTCTTCGTCTTCGCCAAAATCCTCTCCATATCTCGCCTTCAATTTCTCCTTATTTTTACGAGCAAAGGCGATAAGGTCTTCGTCATCGTTAGAACCAAAGCTAATACCGTATTTTTTTTTAAAGTCTATTTTTTTATCATCTTCGGCTCCATCATAAGAGTCTTCGTCGTCCGGACCTTTAGCCCGATCGTCAGTGTCGTCCACATCGTCATCGTCGACAGCATCAACATCTTCTTCTTCGTCCTCTTCTTCTATATTTGTCTCCGTTTCCGAGACATCAGACTCATCGTCATCTCCCTTATCTTTATCATTATCGGAAGCATCTCCGCCGTGTTGGTCATCAAAGTAACTCATTCTTTATAATAATATAAGGATATATACTTTTAATTTATTATTTCAATTTTATTTAAATAATTTATTTATGAAATTATTTATTCAATTGAATAAAAAAGGAAATAATCGAAACAAGAAACAAGAAACAAGAAACAAGAAACAAGAAACTATTTATTATCTTCCGTTTTCCAAACTGTATCGCATGTAGAACACAGATAAACATATTTCATATTTGTATCGTCATATCGGATGTAAATTATTTCCTTAGGGGTGTCGTCCGTATTCGTTTTACAACTAGCATTCGGACACAAAACGGTGTTAATACGAGGCAGAGTCGGGTCCAGCTTAGTATATTGATTAATAATGTGGCTAAATTCCTGCTCCGATTTTTTTAATTGGATTTTGGAAATAAGAACCATGTCCGCTGACAATGTTTCGTCGACATTGCCGCAATTCCTACAATAATAAACTAATTTATTCGCATCGTCTGGAGCAATGCTGATGTAATACATATTTTGACATTTAGAACAGAAGTGCATTTTATAGTATATATATACAAATACTATTTATATTTATATTTCAATTTTATTTATTATCTATTATTTATTATTTATTATCTAACTCCAAAAGTCGCATTGTTTCAATTAACTTATCCTTTAATTTAACATAATCCACATGCGTTTGCATTGAATATATTTGAACAGAACAAACTTCCATTAATCCATTTTTTTTAACCACAAAATCTAAAAGTTGTTCGTAATTTTTGTAAAAATGCTCCTTCAAAAAAGGACAAAACATTTTGAATTGTTCGGGTACGCAGTTTTTTGACGAATCAACCATTTCGCAAACAGCAAAATTAATATTACTATATTCGATTGACTTATTATACGCAATATAATCGCGAGAGCCAGTATGCTGTCCGGGTTCATTCAAAAAAGGTGTATTATTAAGCAGGGAACATAGTGTCAATAAAATGCTATTTATGGTTTGACACGCAGACCATTTATCTCCCGACCATGTATTTAATATGGAAACACATACTTTCCCGCATTTATATAAATTTGGATTATATCTAGTTTGACCATCGTTGGTCATATATTTCACTTTTGGCGGCGAAAAGGGGTAGTCAAATGGATAATTAAATTCGAAAAAATAGTAACCGCCAAAATACGGGGTATCAGATGGTCCAATAATAAGCGCATATCCTTTCAAAAGGTCTTCGTCGTCGTGTGTATAATAAATATTATTGTCGGTAAGAGGGTGCTTCATTATTTGACGAACATCTTTTAACAAACGGTTAATGCTATCTTTGGTTATAGTTTTTGCGAGAGTTACAGGCTTTGACATATTGTATAATATATATTATATAATATGTATTGTAATTTTTATATCTATTTTTAATATGATATATATATAAAATACACGATATATGATATATATATAAAATACACGATATATGATATATATATAATATGATATATGATATATGATATATATATAAAATACACGATATATGATATATATATAAAATACACGATATATGATATATATATAAAATACACGATATATGATATATATATAAATAAATAATTTATATTCGATAATAGAGTTGGGTTATTTTCAAATAATACACTCGTCTTGATAACATAACATAACATAACATAAATATAAACACAAACCCAATATTTCATTTACGACAATTAAATAATTTAAAAAAAAAATGAAATAGAAAAATCTTAATATATTATATTAACTATGAATATAAATACTATGACAACATCATCACAAATCGGAGACCTAGGCGAGTTTCTATCAAATCATAATGCTAAGACACTTGGCAAATCATCTACGCATACAAGAATAGCTAGTTCGGAATTAAATATATATGGTGGTAGCTATAGCATAGAAACGGAGGAATTGCCGCTCTATTATCGTCTCTATTATGAAAGCGTATTTGTAAAGGGTAGGAAGGAATATTTGACAGAGGCGCAATTGAAAGACGGGACCGGTCCTATTTTGATTGACTTTGACTTTCGTTATGATTATAGCGTAACAGAGCGCCAACATACAGTAGGACACATACAGGATGTAGTTCAGCTATATTTGGAAGAACTTAAGGAATTGCTGGTTTTTAGAGAAAAAGAATCCTTTCCAATTTTCGTTATGGAGAAACCGCATGTAAATAGAGTTGCTGATAAAAGCATTACAAAAGACGGTATACATATGATTATAGGGGTCCAAATGGACCATGTTTTACAGATGATGTTAAGAGACCGGATTTTGGCAAAGTTGGGCGATATTTGGGAGTTGCCCTTAACAAATGATTGGCAGGGTGTTTTAGACGATGGTATCAGCAAAGGAGTCACTAACTGGCAGATGTATGGCTCTCAGAAACCGGGGAATGAAGCATACAGATTAACTTATCATATGGTCGCGGAAATAGATTTAACCGATAATGAGTTCATGACAGTGGCGAAATCGGTGAAGGATTTTGACCTGTCAAAAAACATGCATCTATTGTCCGCGCAGAATCCCCAGCATGTAAAATTCGATATTAATCCAAAAATCGTAGAACAACATAATAAATTATTAGCAAACAAGGGTTCCAAAAAGAAAGCATCTGGGTCAGGAAAAGGAAAGGTCAATCTGGTCTTAGAGGAAGAAGAAGACAACATGGATATTCAATTATCCGACATTTCTAGTCCTGATATATTGAAGAAAGCGCTCGATAATGTTATGTCTACTTTGAAAATAAACGAACAGTTTATTAGAGAGACGCACGAATACGCGCAAGTATTGCCGGAAAAATACTATGAACCCGGCTCCCATCTGCTTAATATACAAGTCGCATTTGCTCTGAAACACACCGACGAGCGATTATTTCTGTCATGGGTTATGCTTAGAAGCAAAGCATCGGACTTTGATTATGCGACAATTCCAAAGCTGTATAATGATTGGAAATACCATTTTAATAAAAAGGCGGACGGCGTGACGCGCAAGTCAATCATGTATTGGGCGAAACAGGATGCGTTCGAAGCATATGAGAAGGTGAAGCGGTCGACAATAAATTGTTATATCGAAGAGACGATATTCGAAGTCGGTGACTGGGACTACGCGATGGTGCTTTATCACATGTTCAAAGACAAATATGTTTGTAGCAGTTTAACAAACAAGACATGGCATGTATTCAATAATCATAGATGGGAGCAGGACGAGGGTATGACTCTAAGAATGGCGATATCGAAGGATTTGTTTCAGCTGTATTCGGATAAGCAAGCGGAATATTTAGCAGACATGCAAAGCTTCAAGGAGAACGAGGACCATCATGAAATTGTTCAGAAGAAGATTAAAAAAATCGCGGAGATTTGTATAAAATTGAAGAAAACGGGAGATAAAAATAATATAATGCGAGAGGCGATGGAAATATTCTTTGATAAAAACTTTGTCCGGAATATGGATGCGAACCCGTATTTAATGTGTTTTACAAATGGCGTGGTAGATTTCAAGGCCAAGGAATTTAGACAGGGTTATCCACAGGACTACATTACAAAGACAACCGGGATTCTATATGTGCCGTATAATGCGGAAGCAAATGCGGATATAGTAAGCGAATTGTTGACTTTTATGGAACAATTGTTTCCTCAGAAGGATCTATGTAGATATATGTGGGACCATTTGGCGGCGACCCTAATAGGAATAAAGAAGGAACATGCGTTCAATATTTATCGCGGGTCTGGTAGCAATGGTAAATCTATTTTAACAGAGCTAATGTCGCAGGCGTTGGGTGAATACAAAGGAACTGTTCCGATAACTCTTGTAACTGAAAAACGAAACGCAATTGGCGGGACCTCGTCGGAAATCATCCAATTAAAGGGGGTGAGATATGCGGTCATGCAAGAGCCATCCAAAGACGCGGTGATTAATGAAGGCATAATGAAGGAATTAACTGGAGGCGACCCGATTCAAGCAAGAGCCCTGTTTTGTTCGAGCGAGATATTTATACCGCAATTTAGTTTAGTTGTGTGTACTAATGCGTTATTTGAAGTAAGGGGAGGCGATGATGGAACATGGCGAAGAATGAAACTGGTGGATTTCATATCAAAATTTATTTCGGAAGGAGAGCATCACACGGACGATACTAAATATGTGTTTCCCAAAGACAAGAGCTTAAAAGAAAAGCTACCGTCGTGGGCGATTGTATTTATCAGTATGCTGGTAAAGCGCGCGTTTGAAACGGACGGAGAAGTAATTGATTGCGAGGAGGTAAAAGCGGCTTCAAATAAATACAGACAGAGTCAGGATTGTATTGCTGGGTTTATTGCTGATAATATTGAGATTGTTCCGGGAGGAAAGGTGGGGAAGAAAATGTTAAACAGCGTGTTTAAAGAATGGTATCAGATGAATTATTCTGGTAGAAAAATGCCGAAGCTGATGGAGCTAGAGGAAGTGATGGATAAGAAATTTGAGAAGAAGCTAAATAAAAATAATATCAAGGAATGGGTTAATATAAAAATAAAGTGCGAGGCGGGAGACGATGATGCTTTGGATGAACTAGCGTAAATACAATAATGCGCGAATACAAATACAAATACAAATACAAATACAAATGCGAATAATATAAAATTTACATAAATATTATATTATCATTTTTTCTTTAAGTAGTTATACTTATAAATCGTTTTAACAAAGTAAAACTTATAAATCGTTTTAACAAAGTAAAACTTATAAATCGTTATACACATTCTTCGGCAATTGTTTCCACAAGGAATGGAAAAATCCGTAAATGGCGCGCGCAATGATATCTATATAAAATGGATATAATGCCACCAACAAAATAATAACAAATCTCAACCCCCAATTTAAGGAAGTTTTAAGAATTACCATAGCGATAAGAACTATTGCTACAAAACAATAACCATAAAAAAAAAAGGTATACCAGCTCTTCAGCTCATCAAGTGCCTCTGTTTCGTAATATGTTTTTCTGTCGTTAGTTAACACATCCGCGTGATGGTTTTTAATGCCATTTTGTATGAGCTTGTTTTTCTCTAAATAAACCGCGTATAATTCCTTTGTATAATCCGAATTATTAAGTGATGTATTATAGTAGGCATTCATTGTTTTCGCATTTATTATTTCGTCTCGAAAGTTTTCCGCCAACAATTTCCCCATGATTGCCGCCTTTTTTTTCAATTCCTCTTCTAACATATTGTCGTAAAATGGTTCACCTTCAGTAAAAACATAGTAATTCTTTTTTGTAGTTTCCAATTGAATGGGCGCTGTTTGTATATTTGTCTGCGCATCCTGATATTTTTGTTTCAATACCTTTTCAATTTTAGCCTTCTGACAGACAGGTCCGCACGATAAAGTAGTCAATGATTGTTCCAATAAGGAATTTAATTTGTCAGTAGATATTTGTTGTTTTTTCAATAACTTTTCAGTATCTTTATTCGCATTCGTATTGCTATTCGTATTGCTATTCGTATTGCTATTCGCATCGGGATTTATATTTATATTATTTTGTAAATCAGTAAATAATTGGTCCATCTTGTATTATTGTTAGATTAAAAATTCACAACTAACAAGTTCAGGAATTATACGATTGAACATTTCCTTGTAACCTAGTGTCAGGATAATTAGCAGAAGACGCATATTTGCTTAATACTGTGAAGGCTTCTGCTTCAGAAGTTGAAGTATTCTGATTCGCGTTATATTGAGCAGTAGGAATACACTTATTCTGTGCTTCGTCGAATGTGCTATTTTCATAACAACATTCCGCACCGCTACATGTATAAGTGGGGGTGGTCCATGGGTCCGAACTGGAACTGGAACTGGAACTGGCATCGGGTTCCGTCGAGCTAGTAGGCGCCTCTTCCTTATTAAAATACCAATTATATTCATCGAAATTCATATTGTCTCTATTAGATAGATCGATAATTTTAGCACCAATTATGAACAATCCAATAATAATTATAATTCCAGTTAATAATGCGGATATTTTTGGCGGCAAAATCCCCTTGCCCGCTAAAACAGTTAAAATTAAAACAGGTATACAAATAATAACAACTATTTGCATTATTTGTTTATGCGCATCATATTGCTTGCCATAAAATGTATTAATTTCTACTAATCTAATTTTATTATTTTTCTGCGCTTCTAATAAAGTTAATCGCCTTTTCGAGTCATTTAGTTCATTTTCAATAATATCTACCGAAACCATTTGATTATTCATTGTATTTCTCGAGGAAGACACATCTTGCTGATAAGAAGAATACATGTCTTTCAAATTTGCGTAAAGACTCATTCTCATCTGTGAAATTTGGTTGATTTTATCAATTATTTGCTTTTGCTGGTCAGCGTTTAACGATTTACCTTCTAAACTATCATATAACTTCATTTCCGTCGTTTGAAGCGATTTAATGTTATTTATAATTTTGTCATTTCTTTCTTGTACCTGTAAATCATCTGCCATAATATAGAATATATATAGATTATTATTTCTTAATTTGATTTACCGTAATCGTTAGTAGCCCGACCGCTAAAATACTCCAAAATATATAGCTATAATTTTCCTGTAAAACTCTTATATCAGTGTCGGATAACATGCTATTTATATCATTCATTGTTAGTGTCTTGTCTGAATCCGCCGAAGTATCGATTGTTCGCATACCCTCTCTTTTATTAGTATTTGAATTAGTATTTGTTTGAAACTTCCCCGGTAGATTTAAGTCGCCCTTTATTTTATTATCATTTGCTTTATACATATCGACATTTTTATTAAATTGAACTGAATTTTGCGCGATTGTGTTTTTGATATCGTTATTTTTGGTATATAATTTGTTAGTTTGATTGGCTATTTCCTGTCCAACGGACAGCATACTATTCTGTAAATTGGCTAAAAAGGATTTATCTTCTTCTAAAACAACCGACGAACCGCATGTAGTTTCCGACGACATCGGCTCTCCTTTTATATATTTATCATATTGAATAGAATCGACATCGACAATGTCTCTACTACACGACTTATGTATAGAAGAACCAATTTGCGGTTTTCTTACACCCATAATAATGCCACTATTTGAATAAAACTGTTTTTCTCCGCTAGGATACATCGCCGAAGTCTTTAGATAACACAAATTGCCACTTGGCTGATAAACAAATCCGGCACATTCCCCATTTGCATTACACGCATCAATACACCCTTGTTCCTTATTACTGGTCTCGATTTGCTGAATATCGTTTCCAGCAGAGTCGAAATTATTTAAAAGTTCATATTGATTCGAATAAGACAACAAAGAAGTCGGATATTCTTTTAAATTCGAGTCCGAATCGATATATGCGACCTTTCCAAGTGAACTTCGATTACCTGTCGGGTCTATTTTATATACCGCATTTATCCAGCTAGACCCATATGTTTTATCGTCCTTGACAGAACAGCCTTGTTTAGTATCCGATGTGTAAAGAACCAAATTACCGTCCGTCTGCATTATTAATTTAATAGAGCCGTCATTAGACGCAATCCACTCGTCTGCTGCCAAAGTTTCTGAGGTTTTCATATAATTTCTACCATATTTCCCTTTTGAAGCAACCCACTCCGGATTAGCCGCTTTCTGTAATCCTTTTGTTCCAGATGACCAAATTAGGTCTGTTTTAGTGTCCGGGTCGCTGCCCTTGTATAAACACAGGGCGCCGTCATCCTGTAAAATCATAACAAACTGGCAGGTGGTTTGCATATACTCGTTACAATCTAATATCATGGTTTGGCCTTCCGCTGGATTTAAATTGCGCGAATATGGGTTTCCCCCGCATTTATAAGCAATATCGAATGCTTTGGCACACCCAGGGGCCGGGTCGCCAAAAGTCCCATTTGAAATTGGTATAGAACAACTGTCCTTATTATTACAATTTAAGTCTCCTCCTGCAACCTTATCTGTTACATTGCCGATGGATGATGAGCTACAATTGCCGCCATATGTAGCAGTGTCTACCGTTATAGTCCCCCAATTGACACAATTAGCCACACCTTCGTTTGAAGTAAATACACCGGAATTATTATTATTTACATCATAAACTATTATTTGACCGGTGCCAGTAACCTGCATTAAATATGGTTGACCGCCGGATTGCGTATTTGACGCCCACAGCGGAAAAGAGGTGACCTGGTTTAACGCGTCGCCATAACCAATCGTCCTATCATAATCATTACTAACAAGGCACTTAGCAGTGCCATCAGATTGTAAATCTTGTAAGCCAAAGTATTGGTAATTATTATCTATCGCGTATTTTTCACAGTCGCTGTATGAGGTATATCCAATAGAAGAAGAATTGTAAATCATGGATCTATCCGCATCCGTAATTGTGTCGTCCGAACTAACAAATAAATTGAGCTCTGCTATTTGAACGCTATTGCGATTGTTAGGTTGGTCGCTATTACCAACTATATCCACAATAATAATATATGCGCTGTAATCTCCAGTATTCGCGACATCAAATGTTTTAGGAGCATTGGAAAACGCCTGATCTACTTGCCGATCCACTTCATACCATTGCTGATCTTTATATCCGATTAAATACCAGGTATTTGGGCTACGAGTTAAATATAATTTATTATCAAGTCGAGGAGCGATTACATACTGAATCACTTTAATATTTTGAACATCTGAAGTATTTACACCGGGCATATTAATTTGTAAGTATTCGCCTTTTATTGTTAGTTTACCAGAATTTACTGTGTTTATTTCGATACTGTGTGTACCTTCATAGACGCCCGTTGCCACATTATATAATGCCGAACTATCAGTTTCCGCGCACCAAAAAGTATTTGGATTTTGGTCAAACGCGGCCCATGGTCCGTATGAAGTATTGTTGTTTTTATACACACTGGAAGCACTAGACACAAATTCATTTACCGAATTGCTGGAATTCATTATAGGGCATGCGTTTACGCTTGTCGCGCCGGGTTTGTCATTATAGCAACCGACATAAGAAGAGGAGGGTGTCGTAACCAATTTACTAACATAAATGTTTTTCCCTTCGTTACCGCATGCTTGACCTGTAATCATGGGTTGACCTGATAATAAAGACGATGAATAATCGTTTACACCGATATTTCGAGTAATTTCTTTCGGGCAACCATTTTTTCCGGCAGTTTCCTTAAAAATACTGGCATTTGTATATGATTTAAATATACCTTGGCTTGTTACATACCCTCCATGAGCACCTGTATTGGCAATTGGCAGTGAGGTCGAACCTTTATTCAATCCAATATTTTTGTTTAAATATGGGTTATTTACACTAGATCTGTTAATTGATACTAAACTATTGTCATTTATTTTTTTCTGAGTATTGTTGTATTGGGTTTGTAAATCGGTATATTGGGTTTGTAAATTTGTTAGGCGATCCATATCTTCCTGGTTCGCCTTTGATATTGTTTTAGACCTCTCATCTCTTTGTTGTATTAAATTATCGGTTGTTTGTCCTTGCGTTTGTCCTTGCGTTTGTGAAGCATTCGTTTGTGAAGCATTCGTTTGCAAAGCATTCGTTTGCAAAGCATTCGTTTGCGAAGCATTCGTTTGCAAAGCATTCGTTTGTGAAGCATTCGTTTGCAAAGCATTCGTTTGCAAAGCATTCGTTTGCGAAGCATTCGTTTGCAAAGCATTCGTTTGCAAAGCATTCGTTTGTGAAGCATTCGTTTGCAAAGCATTCGTTTGTCCTTGATTGGAAAACCCTTCTCTGACCCTTTTGCTCCTCTCTACTGTTTTTATATTAGCAATACCAGTTTTCATTTTTGTTTGATAATTCTTAAATTGTTTCCCTTGATTTAAAGATATATTGATCATATCACTATCCATTTAATATAGATTAATACAAAAAAATATTGAATTGTATTAATTTATTCCTATTTAAGGCGAAGCAGCAGATTCTCCGCTTTTTAATTTATATAATATTAATAATATTATCGCTAACCCCATCGAAGCAAACCCGGTTGGCTTGCTCAAACAAAAAACAAGCATTATAATCGACATTATTAATATACCAGTTATCATTTTATCCACTGGAGAACCATCAGAGGGTTCTCCTCTGATTTTTTTTAATGTTATTAAAAATAATATAAATGCTAATAAAAACCACAGTCTATAACTCAAATTTTGCTGTTCGACGAATAATGTTTGGTTGTTTAAATCCGATTCCAGTGAATTGTATTCATTTAACAATTTAGCCATTTCTAATTTATCGTCAGACAAATCGTTATAATAAGTGTCAAATTTTTGCTGTTTTTCTTCATTTGTTTGTCTTTCTTCTTTTATTATCGGGTTTATTTTTTTGGTTTCCGTTCTTAATTCCTCATTGACAGACATTAATTTATCATTTAAACCATTGAGAATTAACATAACTCTTTTTAATTTAGGTATTAACGCGAATTCATCTGGTTCTCCAGCGGAGAGTGCTCCGTCTCCACCTCTTGTCCAGCAATATCTTTTCACTGGATTAAAGGTGGCTCCCGTACATGTGCTATCGGACGCACACATGGAAACACATTCGTCCTTGGTTGCCGCGGGTCCTTCTTTTATTCCATGTGTCCCCCACCAGGTTCTACCCGGAACCGGAGAAAAATCTTTCCCAAGCGAAAGAGTCGCCTCTGTATTTGTATTGTAATCGGTTGTATCTCCATAGCATCCATTGCGGTGGTCGACATCGGTTAGAGTAGCCCACATATAACTATCATTTACGAGACCCTCGTATGTTTGGTCATTTTGCCAATCTCCAATGGTAGGTGCCGCGGTAGTACATTTTTGGTCAGCCCAAATCTTATTATAACATTCTTGAGAAACTCCCTTGGATTCCATCTTATATTTTTCACACGGATTAGAAGAAGTATTCAAAATAGTTAAATAATTTTTATATGCCGCTTGGTATAGCTTTAAATATTGGTCATATTCTTTTTCAAGAGTGGCGATTCTTATTGTTGCGTTGTCGATTGTATTGTCATTATTGTTACTACTAATATTATCCATAATATATATACATAAGAAAACTATATAGTTGTTAGTTGTTTATAGTTGTTTATTTTTTAAAATATGAAAATGAATAATAGCGAAAAGATGCTAAAAGTATACAAAAACAACCAATAACGAATCCATTTTTAATATAAAAACTTGGATTTTTATCAACTATATCTAAGTTTGATTTCAAACCTGGGCTTAAATCTATAATCCGAGTATTACGATAAGTATTACGATAAGTATTTGTATTATATTTTTTGTATAATTCTAAGGATTTTTGATTTGCTAATTCTATATTAATTTTTAAATTGGGAGGAGGGTTACGATTTGATACCGGATTTGATACCATTTTATTAGTATTATATGTTTGGCGTAAAATAGTAGATAAATTATAAATCATATTTATAATTATTCACAAAATAAATTTAATAAGTTTCTGTATTATTTCTCAGGAATCGGTGTTTTCAATATTTTTACAGAAAAACTTATTAAAACAATTGCGCCCAAAAAAAGTTCCCAATTTTTATAATATTGAATATTATATTCGTCTTTTGCGTCGTCAATCATAATAGCAGACCCGTCCTGAGTAGTTTTAATTCTATTAACTAATTTTAATAATTCCCCATTTAATTCCTTCTCGTCCTTTAATTTATGTGATATTAATCGCATTTCGATATCTAATTCCTTAATTTTTTGTTGAATATTGTTAGTTAGTAAAAACATATCGGAGTTTAAATTCTGTAATTGACTTTTACTATTAGTAAAAAAATTCTGAAATTCATCTACTTCGGGATTCTTATGATAAAAAACATAGTATTTTGTAAAATCATCTAAAGCAGCAAAAAAACTGCTTTTAATTGTTTTTATTTTTTCATTAAATTTATCTGCTTGTGGATTCATTATATAAATTATGTATATATAAATTATATATTATAATACAATAAAGACAAGGTATAATACACGGTATAAGACAAGGTATAAGACACAGTATAAGACACAGTATAAGACAAAGCACAATTATTACATACAGATTCTATAATAAGGAGCGGAAATTGCTGTCTTACTGGGTCTAATTATTTCACATACTTGACCCGGGCGGATTCCAATCGCTTGCGCCGCTGGGTCGAATCTCGAAATATCCGGGAATTGACCGTCGCTCATGATATTGTAACGAGTTCTAATTTGAATCGTTTCCGAGAGCGATAAAATGCGATGAGGTGGCACCAAAATGTGATTTAGAATGTTGAATTGTAATCGCTTTAAACTTTGAATAATAATGAAAATTTTATCTTGCTCCCATATGTGTTTCAGGGTATTTATAATGGTTTCGTTCACTTCATCCTTAACGATAATCAATAAGGTGTCTGTTTTATTCAATACTTCTTCTACATTAAAGAGGTCATCAATCATTTCTTGTAGATTCGCCGGTCGTAATGCTTTTGCTAAATAATAGCGAATATATATTTTGCTTTTTAGTTTTGTAGTAGAGTCTTCTTGTATTTTTTCTAAAATCATGTCTAGTTGATTATTGGTTTTCATTGTATTCACTTCGTTTACACTGAATCCATCATAATCCCCGACACCATAATCTTGCGCCTGCATTTGTTCCAAAAGTATGCGTCTGGATTTATAAACCGCGGAAGTTAAACTACTGATTTGGCTTGTCATTGTCTTATATTATAATATAAGCATATTGATTTTATTTCATTTCAATTTTATATTATATAATTTTCAATTTAGCTAATTTAAAATTATAATACACATAAATTATTTCCAGGTTTAAAAAGTGACTCTTTTAATGTTACTATTCGAGTTGCTATTCGAGGTGTTACTGCTACTGCTACTGCTACTGCTACTGCCACCACTTACTTCATCTGGTGTTTTTTCTTCCGTAACTGGTGTATTTACAGGCGCCAACAAATTCAATGCGGGGCTTCCATATAATTCCTCTGAGGATGTTTTATTTTCAGGAATAATGATGCGCAATTTACTGAAATCATTTGATTTTGAACTATCGTTTGCCATTTTTGTTAGTTTTTCTATTTGTCTTTGATGCGATAATTTTAATAATTCGATTTGCTCTAGTCTAGGTAAATCTAAAAAATATTGATTTAATTCACCATCTGACCCATAATTTGGCATTGGAAATGGTGGCTGAGGTCTATTAATTATCATATTTCGTGTCGATTCTTCTTGCTGTTCATCTGGTAAAGCTAAAATTTGATTTTGTTCTTCAACTGTTAGTTTAGTCCAATACTGTTTTAACATTGGATCATTAAAATCAGGAGGAGCAAATCCTGGTGAATTATAGGACGCGGCCGAAGAAGAAGATGGGATTTCGTTTTGTGGAACCCGGGGTCCTAAGTCGTTTATTTCCTTGGCGAATTCTCTTTTTTCCACATCATGTTTATCCTCTGGATTAGGAATATCGATACCCTCGAATTTTTGTAGTTCCATATTTTTAAGATTAAGGTCTAGATTCGACTTCCTTTTTAAATTTTCGACATTTTTGCTCGAAGCATTTTTAACATTGTCATCTAGCTGTTTCTTATAATGGGTCGTCAATTCCCCTATATCCTTGAAATCCGTATCCGCAATATTCATCAACTTATTCAAATTTTTAGACTGATATGACAGATTAAGCAACTGGTCGACATTTTCTTCTGTAATAATGCGCATCTGAATATTTAGCACCTGTAGTTCCTGTATTAATAATTTCAACGCATAAGGAACTCGTAAAAGACTAAAAGAACGACCGAACCTACTAAATACATCCAAAATTGGTTCCCCCTCGGGCGACCGACTAAATTTTAATGGGCCATCCGACATTGGGCTTAAAAACAGATTCTTATCCGGATTATATATTGCGATTGTCCCTGTCTTGTTACACACTGCCATATAATACTGATCGCCGCGAACCATATACGATTCATTCAAGAAATAGGAAAGCCCATGTCCCATAATACCATCGCGCTCCATTTCACCTATTCGCAAACCTCCGTCATTCGCGCGACCTTGATTGGTCTGTCTAGTTAGAGCACTGCGCTTGCCCGTCGCACGATAATTTATCTTATCTTTAACCATGTGTTTTAGGCGCATGTAATAGGTAGGTCCGATGAAAATCTCCGAATAAATCTGTTCTCCTGTATAGCCGTTATACAATAATTGATTTCCAGAACAATGAAAATCCATTTTGGTGAGCATTTCGCCGTATGTTTTGTAATTCGCGCCTTTTTGCGCATACGCAGTACAGTCACCATACGCGCCATATAGCGCGCAAGCCTTTCCAAATAAGCATTCTACTAGCTGCCCGATTGTCATACGAGATGGCAGCGCATGTGGATTAATAATTAAATCTGGTCTGGTGCCATCCGCGCAAAAGGGCATGTCTTCCTCTGGAATAATGAGACCAAGAGTGCCTTTTTGCCCGCAACGCGACGCCATTTTGTCACCAATTGCCGGCAATCGTTCTTCGCGAATCCGGATTTTTGCGATACGAAACCCTTCTTCGCCTTCAGAAATAAAGGATTTGTCTACATATCCTAACTGCCCCTTTTTTGTGGTAACAGATTCATCTGTATATTCGCCTTTTTGATCTGGAGTAGACGAAACATGTCCGATTAAAATAACTTTTTCATCGATAATCGTATTTTCTTTCACGAGACCATGTTCGTCTAATTGACTGTAGTCGTAATCTTCTTTTAATCTGGTTACATTTTGTTTCGCCTGAATATTTGTAAAGGACGAATTTACCGACATGCCGCCCACTTTAGAACTGGTCTCCCTGGCTTCATAACTAGTATAATACATGGTTCTAAATATGCCTCTATCAATAGAGCCCTTGTTAATTAAAATCGCATCTTCGACATTGTAACCAGTGTAGGACATGATGGCGACGATGGCATTGACACCATATGGTTGCTCTTCGTGATTAATGTATTCTAAATATCGAGATTTAATCAAGGGTGTTTGTCCATAATTTAATACGACGCCCATTTTATCTAGACGCATTTGATAGTTGGAATGATATACGGAGACTGCTTGTCTGCTTTGACCGCATGAAAACACATTACGCGGCAACTGATTGTCTTCAGGATAGGTAACAGAATTGCCCATTACGCCAAACATTAAAGAGGGGTCTATCTCTACATTGGTATAAAACCGGTTGCTTTTTATTTGCTCTAGAGAGGTGGCGATTAAAGCACTTTCTTCTTCCGCGGTATCTATATAATCAATTATACCCTTTTTTTGTTCAAACATGTCAAGTAATTCTGGTAATGAATTGAATCCGGGATACAAGACATTGGTGTCATATAAAATATTGTTACGAACGGCAAATTTTTCGTCACGCTTTGTCTCAAACCCGGAAACTGCTTGCTGCCAAGTATATTCTCTGCTTTCAATTTGTTCTTTTATTTTTCCCTGATTATAAGAAATAGAACCGTAAATTAGACTGCCAGTAGCCTCATCTATTTTCAAATTTCTATAAAAAATGGGTCTAGTTAGACGACCACTGTCTGTGTATAAATAGACCACATTGTTTTCATAACTAAATGAAATGCTGGTATACATTGGAATAATTCCGTTGCGTCTGAATAATTTTAATGTATTGACGCTCTCAATTGGATTTTCAATGACGCCAATCCAGTTGCCATTTACAAACATTTTGGTCATGGATGCTAGATTTACTGAATTACATTCCAGTAGCAATTTTAATGGCGTATTTGCTCTTAACCATTTAATTAGCGGATAAGAAGAGAAACCATTTGTTATCGCAGTGCTAATCGCCATGTGCTTGTGAAGCCCGATATTTCCGCCGTCTGGTGTATCGACTGGATCGATGAAGCCCCATTGAGAACTGTGTAATAAATGGGGGGCGACTACTTTAGAGGTTGGGTCCATTGACAGACTGATTTTTCTTAAATGAGAAATAAAGGTGAACCACGATAGTCGATTCAAATCTTGAACCAACCCGACTCTCCTGGTATTCTCATCCGCGCCCCAATTACCCTTGAACCCCTTTTTAAATCCATCTTCGATGACTCGCGTTTTAAAATATTCTTTGTAATTATCTTCAATAAGACTGGGGAAATTGGCTCTATATTTGCCGGGTTGGTAATAAAACTCCTTGTCCATTCTCAGAAAAATACTTTTGGCTTGCATCAAATAATATTCTCGAAATAATCCGTAGATTAGAGTGCCGGATGTTTCAATGCGCTTGAATTTGAAATTGTCGCGATCGGTCGGTTTTTCGCGTCCCATATAAACTCTTAAAATCTTGTTCACCATGAACCCGATGTAATATGCTTTATTTAAGAAATTATCTTCACCGATATGTGGCAAAAAATAGTTCATCAATATGTCGATAACAGATGTTATTGTATTGCGCTTTGTTAGGTGTCTTAAATATTCCAGCGCGCTCATTTGAGAAAATATTTGATTCGCGTCGTGAATAGAAGGAATAAATAAATCAATCATGTTGGAATTTGCTTCCAAATCAAGCAAACAATATTGAATAATGGATTTGTCCGATACGATACCTAAGGCTCTCATCAAAATAAATAGAGGAACTGGTTTTTTTATGTTAGGAATATCTACGACAATTTGATTGTTAGTATATTTCGAATCAGGTGCGATAATTTTTACAGACGAATATCGGATGGGTTTAGAACTATCTTCTGATACGGAATGGACCTCACAAGAAAAACTATAAAGGTCGTCCACCTTATTTTTTCTTACATAGAGCATGTTATCGGCGAACTTCTCTTGACTTAGTATACATTTTTCCTTCCCATCAATGACGAAATATCCGCCGAAATCATTACGACATTCGCCTAAATGGAAACGGGCTTCGGTAGATAGCCCGCGTAAAATACATAAATTAGAATGAAGCATAATAGGGAACCGACCTAGATATATTTTGTCCAGTGTTTTTGTTTCATGCGTTTTTGTTCCGTCAACATAATAATCAAATTCGACATCTACATCATAATGAATAGTGATGCCGTAGGTCATACTTCTTAATCGCGCGTCATTAGGATACATGTAATGCGGATAAGCTTCTGGTATATCATTAGGGCTAATATCGTCGTATATAATGGGTTTCCCGAAATAAATTTTGTCGCCATTTTTGCCACCGAGATACATGCGACATTCGCTGGGATTTTCTTTATCGCCAATTTTAACGGCTTTATCGGTGGATTTTTTGCCCGAGACGGTCTCTGTTTCGCGCTCTACAAAGCGAATAGGATTATTTTCTTTGAAAATTTGGAAGATTCCTTTGCTAAAAAAATCATTGTATGAGTCTAAATGATGCGCGACTAAATTATACGGATTATCTTTAAAATATTTATCTATTATGTTCCAAGCAATAGAATCAGGTGAGCTCATTATTATATAATAATATTATGTTTTAATGTTTATAATGTTATTTTTAAAGATATTATAATGTTTATAATGTTATTTTTAAAGCAAAAGCAAAACACTATAGAAATAGGAATAATAAATAAGCACGATTAATTATTCATCAACTCGTGCTGCGTATACATTATTTATTTGACACATATAGTTGATATATTGAATACAGTAATCTTCTGTATCGGTTTCTGGGTTTTCTCCGTCTGTTTTTAATTCAATAGTAGCAATAAAACTGAAGGTAAATCCGTCATGCCAATTGCCCCCTTTAATCTCTTTTAGGTCGATGATTTCGAATATCCTGGTATCATTTGACATTTTGTTATCATTTGACATTTTGTTATCAAATACTTTTTTAATATGGTCGCCGATTTTGAATTCTGTTGTTGTCATTTAATAAATTGTAAATATATTATATATATACAATTGTCTTTAATATGTTTATAATTAATATGTTTTCCCCATATTATTCTTAACACATGGTTATTTGTTAGTTAGTGTTTCCCCAATGATTTCATCATCAAAAATAAAATACATATCCTTCACCGTATACAATTCAAAAACGCCATTTAATAATGCGTTCCTTTCAGCTTTATTTAATTCAAATGACTGTTTTTTTTTATTATAATCTTCTGAATGGCGAATCACATAATGATTTAATGAAATCTTCAGTTCCTTGAATTTCTTCTCAGAATATTCTATATTATTACAATTATCATACCAAGAAGTAGTATCGTCTCCGTAATTATTTATAACCTTTCCTGTAACCTGGTGGGTTTTATGTAAACCTATTTGACCCTTTAGCATCGATGGTTTAAATATGGATTTTCCAAAATCATTGGCATTTTTAATATTCCAAGATAATCCATTTATTAAATCATAATTTAACCTTTTAAAATTATTTGATTCGATAAAAAATGAATTATTAATTCCATCAGTAATAGTAGATAAAGTCATAATATTCCAAATCACATAAATACACCCAATATCTTCATTCAGCGTTTCTAAAAACATTTTTATAGTATATCCATTTTTTCCATACATAAATTCATCTATATCTACCACAATTGCCCACTCTGTTTCAGATTTAAGTAATTCATATAAATTATAATTAAAAACACCAACCATTCCGTTTATATTAGAATACGCGTTTGTTACATCTATAGTTCTATCATCTTTTATTAAAGTAATTGAAGCGTCGTAAATAGAATTATGTATCAATTCTTCTACATTGTCGTCACTATTATTATTAATAATATAAAAATGTTCTATCCCTTGATTCATATAATGTTTTATAAAGTCAAAAATATAAGCTGCTTCATTTTTAATACACAAGCATACAGATAATTTATATTTATAAGTCATGATTTATATTTATGACTTTATATTTTTTACACATTTTACGCATTTACACATTTTACGCATTTACACATTTTACACATTTACACATTTACACATTTACACATGTTTATTTGACTTCCGCCTAACCATTTTGGTTCGATGTTTCACCGTTCTTTTTCCATTAGACGAAACATTATAGTTATTTGTTTCCGTAAATGTCGTCCATGGTTGCTGAGGTCTGTCTTCCAAATAG
>Ga0209086_10000255_pt1 | contig 46472 bp, 39 predicted proteins | sample M_130207_XF_Meta_FD_187312 | JGI IMG/M metagenome (GOLD analysis project Ga0209086, IMG submission 187312) | Freshwater microbial communities from Lake Montjoie, Canada to study carbon cycling - M_130207_XF_MetaG (SPAdes) (version 2) | ecosystem: Environmental > Aquatic > Freshwater > Lake... | reverse complement strand
TGAATTCCCTGGAAGAGGTGAATTATTACCATATTATTATTATTTACATAATAAATTATTTGATACTGCTGTAATACTACACGATTCAGTATTTATAAATCAATATATTGACTTTATTAATCTTAATAAATACATGATGTTATGGGAATTTAAGGAACATGGTAATGACAATATAGAAGATGAAATTAGAATGTTAGATTTATTTAATGATATAGATTTATTAAATTTTCATCAAAATAAATCATTGTGGACGGGTTGTTTTGGTGGAATGTCAATTATTAATTATGATTTTTTACAATCAGTTAATAATAAATATGATTTAAGCAAATTATTAGATTGCGTATTAACTAGATATAATCGTTGTTCTTTTGAAAGAGTCATTGCTTGTTTATTACAAAAATATGAATTTAAAAAAAATGTCTTATTGGGAGATATACATCATTACTGTCCTTGGGGAATTCCATTTCACGCCATTGAAGAGTTTAGACATTTACCTATAATCAAAATATGGACTGGTAGGTAATTTTTAACTCCAGTTGACTCCTTAAATGTTGAAATAATTAAAGAAGGTAAAAAATAAAATTAAAAATAAGGACCAAAAAAAGAAGGTTTGTAAATAATGCTACTAAAATAATGGATTTCACACAACAACGAATCATTAATAAAGATATGTTTCTATGATTAAATTCATAATCTTCAAATATGAATTTCAAAACATTTAAATAATAACATTCTTGATATTCTTGATATTCTTGATATTCTTCTTCTTCTTCTTGTATCTCAAGAAAATTAGAACGGCAAATCGGACATTTGTTTTTAATATTTTTCCATTGTTCCAAACAATCGAAATGAATATAATAATTGCATTCACATTGATTATATTTCTCATATTTTTTTTTGATTTTGATAATATCATTTGGTTCTAAGCAAATAATACATAGATCATTTGTATTATTTGTATCTATATCTATGTTTTCAATCATTGAATCTTCTAATGAATAAGGTTCAAACAATGGAAAATACATTCAATGGAATATTAAAGTATATCAATACTATTTTCTATTTTTTTTTGTATTTTTGGTAGATGTATTTTTTTTATTTATCAAATTTCTACCTTTTCTAGTAAATTTCTTATTTTTTTTGTTCATTACAGATAACCCCAAAAAATGTTCAAATTCATTCAATTGATCAAATAAATCACCCCCTTTTTGTTCTTCTTCATGATAGGTATTTAATAAATCCGCCATTTTTTCAGTGTAATTATCATTATCACCTGCTAATTGATAATGTAGAAAAGATGGAACAATATGATTTTTAAATTGCTGACTAAATTCGGTATCATTTTCACCTCCTCCACCATTAAGACTTTTCGTATCTAAATTATCCATTCCTTCGGATAGGCGATTGAATGATGACAAAGGTGTAAAAGGAGACAATCCACCTTTCAATGCCAATGAATTCACACTAAATCCGCCACTATATACTTTATCATTTTCATCTTTATAATAAACAAAATCATCTTCATTCATATCTAATTTTATATCTATTTTATATATTTATATAACTTTATATAAATATATTACGATGTATCAAAATAGTTGATTGAATAATTAATTATTGTAGATACGCTTAATTTCTGGTACAATTTTGATTTCTCTCTTTTCTTTCAAGTAATTCATAATTTGCTTTACTTGATTTTCATTCTTAATGATTTCGCCTAAAGATTTTTCAATAAATTTATAACTAAGTGGGGCAGCAACATTTGTGTTTACACATTTTAATTTCCCATCGCTTATTTGAATCGTTGAATTAGAGAGATTATTTTGAACAGTATATTCTTGAATGTTTTTCCCGATTTGATTCTTTTGTTCTCTCAATTCTTTTGTTTTCTCTTGGATGATTTTCAATTGATTATCAATGGCAACCCATTTTTGAATATTTGTCTCGAATTGTTTGGTTGGAGTTTGATTCATTCTTTTGAATTTGATTCTTTAAATTATAATATTCAGTCATATATTATTATTATGTTTCAAATCAATTTATATAAAAAGCCCAAAAAAATAGATGTTCCGGTTTTACTTTATCCTCCAACCAAAAAAGTATTTTTATTTACAAATGCACGTAACGAAAAACATATCAAAGAATGGGCATTTCATCATTTATTCATTGGATTCGATCATGTCTTTATTTTTGACCATCAATCTCAACCACCGATTGTACCTTTTGAACGTAACGTTACCATTATTCGGTGTAACATGCCGAATCCCGTAAAAATGTATTTAATGAATGAAGCATTAAAAATTGCCAAGACATATAAGGCAGATTGGTTTATTTATTTAGATGCCGATGAATTTATTATTCTAAATGATTTCAAAGGAGTAAAAGAAATGTTACAAAAATATCATCATGCACATTCATTAGCATTAAATTGGCTTATGTTTGGCACAAATGATCATATTCAAGAACCCAAAGGGTTAATATTCGATAATTATACAAAATCAGAAAAAAAACTAGACCAGCACGTAAAAACATTTGTTCGTCCAAATGAGGTTATTCGCACAGCAAATCCTCATTATTATTCAATGAAAAATTCAAATAAGTTATTTAATTTAAATAATCAACTAATGAATCCTCGTACTTTATCATTCAATCCTATCCATTGTGAATATTCACAAGTATCTGCTTATATTGCGCATTATATATATCAATCGGAAGAGACATATATAAATAGAAAAATTAAATTACCAAGAGACGATATGGCAGTTATAAGAAGTATAGATAAAGATATTCATACTAGATATAATGATATAGAAAACAACGACCCTAAAAATAAATATTCTGAAAGATTACACCAAACAGAAAAAAAATTGGGAAGTAAAGAAATTATTTCTATTGAAAATCCTCTTCTTGATTGTTAGGCGAATTATCACAGTAAATCTTTATATGTTTAATGTTTTCGCATTTTACGTGTTTTAGTACCACGTCTTTTTCCGTAATATTGGTTTAATCCTACTAAACCAAAAGGAACAATTGCTTGATTGATAAGACTTCCTAAAAATCCTCCTTTTTTATGACGACGAGTACTTTTACGAGTACCTTTTCTACGACTTTTTTTTCCTGCACGTTGGTATGGTAAATATCCTAAGGAGCCTGAACTTTCATTTGCCATAATCGCATTGGATTGACTATTATTTGGTCCTCCAATATCAAATACTCTAGCGTATTGTTGATTTTGATTTCCAAGAATCGATTGTTCATAAGATGCAGCACTTGAATAACCACCGCGACTTGATTTACGTTTATTACTTCTATGTTTTTTACCTGCAGAATATTTCATTTATATAATAATGAAAGAAAAGAAAATAAAAGAAAAAAAGAAAATAAAAGAAAAGAATTTATAAAGTATGTATATTATTTTTATTACGTAAAAGTAAAATTAAAAGAATTAAAATGGATAAAATCATAATAAAAAGAATAAAAACGACAATTAAAATCATATAAACATATGGGTAAATCTCATAAAAAATAAAATCAGAAACAGGTTTAAATAATAATTTCAACTCTTTTTGAATATCTTCCTTTTTCAACATATCTAAACATTGTTGGACCAAAGTTCCTTCTTTCATCGTAAATAATATATCTAAAATTTATTTTATTCTATTTTAATCAAAATAAAATAATAATTCGTTATGAATGTATTTAAAACTTTCTATCTATTGTTAAATAGATTAAATAAAAATATTTTATGGATAATATCATTGAACCAAACGAAGATTTTCCATTTTCTAAATTATCATTAACCATCCCTAGTGGGATTCAAGGTGGTGCTTATTTTACGAAAATACAGTTTAATAATAAACCACTTTATATTCAGTGTACAAAAAGTCTTACGAGACAAGGTATTGTAAAAACTGGTAAAAAATATTATTGTGACTTAATGTTTGATAAGAATTCAGAAGGTTTAATTCAATGGTTTGAGAATTTAGAAGAAACATGTCAGAAACTGATTTATTCAAAATCCGATTCTTGGTTTCAAACAAGTTTAGAAATGAATGATATTGAAACCGCTTTTAATTCACCGATACGTGTTTATAAGTCTGGAAAATATTATTTATTACGTGTAAATATCAAGACAAATCATACGACTAGTGAACCTACTGTTAAAATATATGATGAAAATGAAATACCTTTAGGAATTCAAGATATTCAGCCAGAAACCAACATTATTTCTATTTTAGAAATTCAGGGAATCAAATTTACCAATCGCAATTTTCAAATTGAGATTGAATTGAAACAAATGATGGTTTTAAATGAACCGATTTTTGACAATTGTTTAATAAAAAAAAATAAAAATATCAGTCATCCCTTTGAAAAAGAAACAAAAGAAACAAAAGAAATAAAAGAAATAAATAACCATGAACCGATTCTGAATAATAAAACAAACAATGATAATCTTGAGGAACTTCAACCATTTGACCCTTTTACATTAAATGTTGATACGAATCCTTTAGAAGAAGAAATAATAGAAAATGGAAAAAAAGAAGAAAAAGAAAAAAAAGAAGAAAAAGAAAAACATGATAAACATGATAAAAGAGAAGAAAAGGAAAAGGAAAAGGAAATGGAACCATTCGATGAAAATAATGATGATTTAAAGGAATTCCAAATTTCAATCGAACCGACGATGGATCCGATTACTTTAAAGAAACCCAATGAAGTATATTATGATTTGTATAAACAAGCCAGGAAAAAAGCAAAAGAAGCCAAAAAAACAGCGCTCATTGCTTATTTAGAAGCAAAGAATATTAAAAAAACGTATATGTTGGAAAATTTGGATGATAGCGACGATGACGATTTTGATACCGAAATGGAAGATTTCACTGAAAATGAAATGGATGATTTTTAGACCGATGAAGATTTGAAATGGGACACGCCTCTTTAGAGGCGTCTCCATTCAACTCTCCCTTCGGGATCTCTAACAGTTACCCTTAAATTTATAATGGGACAGATAAATTGTCCCATTATAAATCTTGAAGGATGTAGAACAATTTTATAGAAAAAGAACAAAAATTTTCTTTTTTTTTGGAAAAATCCAAGTTTTTGGTTTTCATTCTTTAGTAAAAATAAATATTTTTAATATGTATTTTTAAAATTATTTTATCCTTCATTTTATATAATGAGTATCTCCTTAAAAAAGATGTGGAATGATTATGGTATTGGTGCAATTATTGGTTTATTAATCATCGCCTATGTCATTAGTTTATTTGCGAATTATTTAAGTTCCAAGGGAAGTTATGGGTATGAATCAAATCAATCCATGCAAGGACAATACAGAAATCCAAACAGTCAAGATTTAAGTTTAGCAGAAGGTAATAGTGGAGGAAATGTTCAACCATCTGAACCATTAGGTCAAAATGAAGTATTTGCTTCTGCCAAAGGTGTGCAAACAACTTCTCCTGGTCTTCCTTCTACCTGTTCCCAAACAAATATTCAAAATCCTGCCGAACTTTTACCTAAGGATACCAATAGTCAATGGGCTCAATTAAATCCTAGTGGTAAAGGCGAATTAGCAAATGTGAATTTGTTAAAAGCGGGTTACCATATTGGTATTGATACCATTGGTCAAACTTTGAGAAATGCCAACTTACAAATCCGTAGTGAACCTCCTAACCCACAATTATATGTCGGTCCTTGGAATCAATCCACCATAACCCCCGACTTCATGAGAGTTCCGCTCGAGCTCGGACAAGGTAATCCATAAATTATCATATCTTTCTTTATATCCTTTATACTTCAAAAGTTATATTAACAAAATCTTTATATTCATCTTTTAAACACATATAAATATTTTGTACCGTTTTTTCATTTATTATTTTTTCGATATTTTTCTGTAAAACAATCAACCAGTCATATTTATCATATAATACATCCTCTTGTAATATTCGAATCACTGAATATCCATTTTTATTTGCACATTTCATTTTATAAATATCTCTTTCCTGATTTTTTTCAAAACAATTCCAATTACTTACTTGTTCAAAATGATGCGGACCATCTAATTCAATAATGATATTTTTATTTAATAATACAAAATCAAAAGGTAAACAATTTATATTTTTACACCAATCAACTTTGAAATCTCTTTTCAAATCATCATATATATTTTTCAAAAAATTAAATAATTTTGTTTCCGTTTTATTTTTACAAATTGGACACCAAGTATTCATACAAGTAATATCACTAATTCCTTTTTGAAATGAATTTTTACATACATCACAGTCAAACCAAAATTTTTTACTACAACATTTAAAAACACTTCTAGGTAGTATATTATTATTCATTTGTTTATTCCAATAAATGGAATATGGAGAACTAATAAATGAATTATTCCAACAAAATAAACAATTATTATCATCACATAACTTTTGATGTGCACAATAAACACACCATTTATTATCATTTTGAATACCTTTTAATCGAATATTTATTTCGTGTTTACATTTCTGACAATCAAATAAATATTTACTTCCTGTTCCCTTGATAACATTAATGGGTAAAACCTTATTTTTACTGCTCCAAAATTTCGATTTTTCGTGGGAAGCAAATGATTTTTCGAAGCAATATTTGCATTCTTCTTTTCCACAAATTTTGCGATTGTAACAATAAGGACATCCTGAATTATTACTATTAATATTATTTAAAATAGATTCATAACTATGATTACACTGTTGACAATCAAACCAATAACTCTTATGAGAATTTAAAAAAACTTCTTCGGGTTTTAATTCATTGATGGAACTCCAAAATTTTGCTTTTTCGTGGCTTGCAAAAGAGTCATTTGTATTTTTTGGACGATAAACCACTTTACCTAGCATACTATTATCTTTTTTTTCGCCTCGATTATTCGGTAATTTTCCCCTTTCTTCAAATTGATTTTGTTTCGAACAAAATTGATAATTTAATTTAGGTGTTTTTTGCAGGTCATTTGTTTCTACTCTTGGAATAACTTTTTTTACTGATTGAAATGTCTTTGGACATTGAAAATAAATATATCCCTGTAATTTACGATTCTTTTCATCATCTATTTCTTTACCTAAAATAATATACCTACAATCCATATTTAATAAAATATCATATTCGTCTTTTGTATAATTTTTTAAATGAAAAGAAAAATCTCTTCTTTTTATTTGAATGGAACACATTTACTTGATTTTATCGGATTATCTTTATATTGTTTATACATTCGTTTATTATTTTAATCAATCTCATTCGAAGTCACGCTTCTCGTAATTTTCTCTCCACAATGACGATTCCAAAGTTCATTAATTTGGTCTTCTCTCTCCATTTTTTCAATATGGTGAGTTATATCGATGTTCTCGTTTTTTTTGTCATTCTCCCTTGACCATCCATAACATTTGATTAAATCTTCCCAAACATATTTTTCGGTTTCGGTTAACCACATACGATTGATTGTTTCTTCTCTTTGTTCTTGTGTACAAAGACCACAACCGTTTTCAGTAACCCCTTGTATTACTGCATAAGAAAAACCGTTATGAATATCAGCATTTACGATACAACCACAACCCATTTTTTTGAAAATCGATTTCATATTTTATAAATTTGTTGTCTTCTATTTATATTCCTTTTTCTTAATTATTCATTTAATTATATCCATCACCGTGTGATAGACATTGAAAATGTTGTAAACCATTTATTTTAATATAATCTATGTACTTACTTTTTACACCTTTTAACATTTCAAATGTCGACCTCAATGGTCGGCATCTTTGAATGTTATTAGGTAACTGTTACTTTGCAACCGATAAATCGCCTTTGTTATATTCAATCATTCGGCTTTGCCGAATGATGATATATAAAATCGGCGTTTGAAAGGTGCAAAGGTGTAAATAAATCATAAATAAACGTTCGTGATAATAAGATAATTTCTTTTGATTTTCTTTATAAAATTTCTTCTTAATATATATATGAAAAACAAAACAACCAGACGAAATAAAAAGAGAAACAGAAGCAAATACAATAAAAAACAAAAAGGAGGAATATTATTAAAAATGGAATCAACCAAGGCATTTCAATACTTTGTCAATCATAGTAAAATCGAATTATTAACCGATAGTGGTGCTTTCGGTATAATAATAAGAGCAAAACTTAACAAAGATTTAGAAAGTCCTTATGAAATGTTTGGACCACAAGATTTTAAACGATCCGTTCCAAATATATTAATAAAACTAGTTGCATTAAATCCGAATAAAAAATATGATTCAGATGAAGATGATGAAAATGATGAATGGGATTATTTAAATGGAAAAACAAAACGAACGGATCATCCAGAGAATTTTATCAAGGAAGTGAATATACAAACCGATATTTTTTTTAAGACAATGGAATATTTACAACCGCTTTGTCCTGCACCCGTTTTTTCAGAAATTTTAACCGATAAAAAAGATATGGAACATTTTATGAATTTGTTGATAAACCATACCGACGATTCTTACACCAAAAAAGTATTTTATAAAATGATGGAAAATATGGATGATGATAGAATACCATCCTTGGGTGTATTAGGAATGGAAATCGCCGATGGATTTGATACAATGTATAATTATTATAAAGAGTGTGAAAGAAAAGGAGATAAATATTCAATGCATTATTACGAATGGTGTGAACAAATGGCAAAATTACAAATATTACATTTGGCTTTAAAGACTGGATATTCTCAAAATGACTTTCATCGCGGTAATTTACTTGTTAACCCGGATTATAATGGGTTTTATAAAAATTTTGATGGTAAAGTTATCATCATTGATTTTGGTCTTGCCACAAAATTAACTAGTGAAGATTTATATCATATTCGGGAGTATTATGAAAAAGGAAATTATACCGAAGCTCTTTCCATATTTGAAAGTTTCAATCGTAGCGATGATTTAGAAATCAAGGAATATCCTGAATATTATGGTTGGTTATATAACAATGTCGAATCATATAAAGAACGCCCCAAATTATCAATACAAACAGATGATATATACGATACAATTATCAATAAATTAAGATTGAAAGAAGAATCCGCAATTGATTCCCGTATTAAATATTTTGATGAAAAACATAATTTGGAACCAGATAAATATCCATTACTTCCATTATCAAATGCTATTAAAAATTCGTTTTATCAAGGAATGATTGGTGGTGGAGTTCAAAGAAAGAAACGGAAAACAAGGAAACAACATTAGATTTTTGTTTTTATTTTTTCTAATAATTAAAATAATTGAATAATATAATAACCAAATTCAATTGAATAAAAAAATGCAATTTAAACAAAATATCTTTTTTTATATTTTAGTAGGATTTGTATTATTGATTTGTCTGAAAATCTATTATGAAAGTGACACTTTTCAATTAAAATGCGTTATCGCTTCCAAAGACGGGAATCGTTATTGTGTAAGAGACCGAACCAAGTTGGAACCTGCAGCCAATTTATTGGCCTCCGTTACTCAACGTTGCAAAGAATTGGTTCAATATATGGGTGAAAAATTTCCCGAGGACGACCGTGCCAAACGTTTAGTAAATGGATTTAATCCACAAAAAATAATGGAAACACTTCCTACAAGTGAATTGACTGCTTATAGTGAAAACAAAGGAGAGAAAATCGCTTTTTGTCTCAATAAGAATAAAGTCGATGATGATTTGATTGATTTAAATACGCTTACATTTGTCGCCATTCACGAATTATCTCATATTATGACCAAATCGATTGGACATAAACAAGAATTCTGGGAGAATTTCAAGTTTTTATTGACGAATGCCAAAGAAGCGGGTATTTACAATCCAGTGGATTATAAGAAAAAACCGAAAGAGTATTGTGGAATGACGATTAATGACAATCCTTATTATGACTTACTTTAAGGGAACCTAGGTTCCCTTATGATCCCTCCTCTAGAGGGGGATGCCCATAAGGAGAGAGACCCTCATCATTGTATTTTTGGCGCGCGAGTTTCTACAATCATATATACAATGATAATTGTGCTACGCAAAAATATTTGTCCTTTTCTTTGTAGAGCCTGCGCCGAGTTATATAGTAATATCTATCCCCGAAGGGAAGTTTTGCTCCACTTTTTCAAAAGTGGAAAGGGATTTAAAAAGATTTTTTAATTATATAATATAATACATATCTATTGATTCTATTAGATAAAATGCAGATTTTTGTAAAAACCCTTACCGGAAAAACAATAACTTTAGAAGTCGAACCAAGCGATACCATTGAAGCAATTAAACAAAAAATACAGGATAAAGAAGGTATTCCGCCTGACCAACAACGACTCATTTTTGCAGGAAAACAGTTAGAAGACGGGCGTTCTTTAACGGATTATAACATTCAAAAAGAATCTACTTTACACCTCGTTTTAAGATTACGCGGTGGGTAAGTTACCCCGTCCGGAAAGAAAAATGATATAACGAAGTAAAATAAACTCATATTCTTTCTGTTCAGTGTAATTTGGTTACTTTTTTGATGATAATAAATAATGAAACAAAAATAGTAATATTATTAAATCTATCATATTACTATTTTAGACCTTTGTACATTCACCCTTCAGGATCCCACTTTGTGTGTGTCCTACCGTAGGTAAGGGAGAATGGCAAAGGCAACAGTTACCATGCACTTGAAATGTGCGAAGGAAGGTGTATAATTTTAAGGCTAACCATTAGAGATAAATGAATTGAACGATATATTTAGTTTGGATTAATTCCTGCTCCATTTTTTCCAGTTGCTTCTTGAGTTAATGCAAGCATGGTTATGACTAAACTTGGAAGATCAAGAGTTAATAATGCTTGGGTTAAACATACCGATACACCTGTTTTTATGGATGAATATACTACGGTACCATTAAAAACGGATGGATCAATTGGTTTTGTACCTGCGCCCATATAACCACAACTGTTTTTAGGAGTAGGTAAAGCTGGAAATGGAATGGTTATTGTACCTTGAGTATCCCCAGAAGTAATATTTAACACAATCTCAAAAAATAAATATCCTGGATTTAAAGTAACAAGACTAACCAAGTCTTGTGATTTAGGTGCACCAGCAACATAGTTATCACTGAACCCTTTTAAAAGATTTTTCACTGCTAGTGTTAAAAGTTCAAATAAATCCGCTTCACTTGTATTTGGACCTACCGCGAATGAACTACTTCCTGTTGCATCACCAGAAAAAGTAAAATTTGCTTTATTTGTATCTACATATTCAAGAACAGATTCAAGTTTTGATTGGATTTTCATCACCCAATTTACATTATTTTTGAAAGGGAAAGTTGTCATAGCATTTGGAAAAAGAACATCAAAAGGTGAGCAAGTCATTTTATACTATATCATAAGTTAATAAAACAGAATTTTCCTAAATATTGTTGTTCTTTTTTATAAACGCATCCATTTTTTATTATATCTTTTTTAAAAAGGTATAATATATATTCATTGTATTAACTAAAAATGAACATTCCATCGATTTACAAAGTTCACTATTTGAAAAACAACGAAACCGATTCGATTTATGTATTTTATGGAGAGAATTCAAACGAATCTGATTTATATGAAAAATGTTTTCATCCAGAGGAACTCATCAATATTCGAGAGAATCATACTCCCATTTCTTTTGTCCAATCTCAAATTCATCGTGACGACTCCATTTCAACCATTAAAACGAAAATTCTCAAAGAATGTAGTAAGAAAAACCTTTCTTTTTCCATTCCCGAAATGTATCTTTTCTGTCAAAAGAGAGAAAAATTAAACACTGCTGAAATCTATGAATCATTGACACGTAATAAAAGAGTAGAATTGAGTAAAAACCGTCTTGAAACCTTTCTTTTGAATCTTCATCCGTTAGTGGATGTGCCTGTAAAAAAAGTCTATGATTATGACGATTTGTTCGCTTTAAAACTAGACCAATCCTCGTTCGAGGTCGATAAGATTTTAGGACAAAAATACTATTTTGTCGATGGCGAATATCCATTTATTCATAATCCTTATAATGTCCAACAAAATTATGATTACCTTTATGAAAAAACATCCAGGAAATCGATCGTCGGATTGAATTCCTATCTTTTATTTAATACGGGAACCGAAATTACAAATAATACCATTTATCTATGTTTAGCGAAAGATGTTTTTAAAAACGCTGAAGAAAAAGGTTTCACTCTAGATGTTACAAGCAAAATCTATTTCCCAGTATTATATTCTCAAAATATTCGTGATTTGTCTTCGTTAGCCGAAAAATCCCAAGAATTGTTGGAAGGAAATAAAGAAGCATTAAAACGGATCAATCTTGAAAGTTATAAAGTAGTCAATATGTTTTATGATATTTACAAAGAGAGAAAAGAAGAATTACCTTATTTATCCAGAGGAATTCGTTCGATGAAAATCATTATTCATCCGGATTTTTCCGTAAAAATGCCATTGGATGTTATTTTTAAGTTGATTCATGCGACGGAAAAAAATCCACTCATTAAATATAACCCGGCATTACGTCAAGAAAATTTATATCGGCTTTATACGGACCAAATTTCTACCGAAGGTCAAAAAATCCCTTTTTTGAATAAGGCGGAAATTATTAAATTAACCAAAACGATTGGAAAAACAAAAACGGTAGCCGTTTATTTGGAAGTCAAAACCAAAGAAAAAGAACCTTTTTCTTTTATATGTGAATTTATGGAAAATGGAGATATTGTCATTGTCTCTGAATTCAAAAAAGTGATTCGAGAAGACATTGTGGATGAAATGTTACAGAATTCCATCAATCCGTTATTGGATGATATTCGAGATTTCTTACAACAAAACGGTTATCAAATTCCTGCCTTTCATAGTTTATATGATGAAAATGTAGAAATCAAATATTTGAATTACGAATTACAACTAGAAATTCAGAATGAGTTGAATTTAAGTAATCTTACTTGTTTGTCTACCATCTTCATTGAAGAAATAAGTGAAACCAAAGGAAAAAAGAAAACATCTGTATCTAGTACAAAGAGAGAAAATGAAGTCAAGACACAATTGCGATTTAAACGCGTCGCCAATTTCAATAAAACAACCAGTCAAGAAGCCTTTATTATTGAAAAAATCAATGATTTTGGATTCAACAAAGAGGAGATTATTTTGGCTTTACTGGAAAATTATGCTGAAGATTTGAATCGAACAGAAGCCACCGAATTATTTGCACGTGTGGTGGGTGAATTGAGTGTAGAAAAAGGTAGAAAAAAAACGGATATGAAAATCAAGAATAATCCTGGATTTAAAACGATTTTTTCAGTCATTAAAAAAAGTGCCATTCTTACCGTTACCATGGAAAATATCAATGATATCCATTATTTAACGACGGTTCCTATTTTCTTGGACTCGGTGATAAGAATTACCCAAGATAAGAATAGTACAAAGTATCCTGAACAAACAATTGACCATTTATGTTCTTTACGTATTTTCAAAGCAAAAGAATCGAGAGAAGAAAATAAAGAAAAAGAAAAAGAAAAAGAAATTCAAATATCGAATTTAGTCATTAAAGAACGTCTTGTTCCTTCTCAAGAAGAGGAAAAAGTAGAAGAAACAATCGATGAAGATTTGGAACAAGAAAAAATACAAAATGCAATGGATTTGTTTTTTGGGAATGACGACGACGATGAAGAAGAAGAAGAAGATTTTAAAGGAGGTGTTTCTAAAAAAAAGAAAAATGATACCTATAATGGTGTAACCATACCAAACGAATTAGATTATCCAGATGAAGACGAAGTTGAAGATAAACTTTTAGAAGTAGAAAACATTCAAGAAACCAATACAAATACTGCGTATAAAAATACCATTAAAAATATCGACGGTATGACTTTAAATAATCCTTATTTCTTTCAAGAAAGAATTTCACAACGCGACCCTGCTCTTATTCTTAAAGCAGATACAGGTAGATATAATTCGTATTCTCGTACTTGTTTATCAAGTAAGAAAAGACAACCCGTTATTTTAACCGATGAAGAGTTGAAAAAAATCAATGAAGAACATCCCGGTTTTTTAAGAAAAGAAGATGTCATTACTTACGGATCCAATCCAAATAAAAAATTCAATTATATCTGTCCTAGATACTGGTGTTTAAAAAACAATACTGTTTTAGACCCCAAAGATTTTGTAAAGAGAACGGAAAACGGAAAAGAAATATTGGTTCATCCCACATGCGGAAAAATTCTACCGTCCGATGCAAAAAGAGTCATTCCTGGACATTATGTATATGAATTTTATAATAATCAAGATAAAAAAGATTTCAAAAGATTTCCTGGATACCAAGTAGATAAACATCCAGATGGTTATTGTTTACCTTGTTGTTTTGATTTAAATACTCGTAAACGGTTAGAAGCAGTAACAAAATGCCAAGCAAAGAATGATAGCGAGGGTGAAAAAGAGGGTGAAAAAGAAAAAGAAGATGAATACATTATTGGAATGGAGAAATTTCCTCTCTCCAATGGTCGTTGGGGTTATTTACAAATGCAACTACAACAATTTTTAAATGTGAGTGGTGAAACGTGTAAATCTGGTTCTGGAAATCCGTGTTTTTTACGTCATGGTGTTGAAACCAGTTCAAAACAATCCTTTTTGGCCTGTATCGCCGACGCATATTTTTATGCGAGTTCCAAGAAAATATCGATCCAAGAATTTAAAAAAATAATGGTTGAGAATTTATCCATCGATCATTTTATCAATTACCAAAATGGAAATTTAGTCAATGATTTTTATGATGCAACGATCCCGAATGAAAGAATCAACGAATTTATAAAATCACCCAAATCAACCCAGTCCAAACTATCTTCTCTCGTTTATTCTTCTTCTCATTCTTTGAATGAAGACGCGATTCTTTATTATGAAAAAGTTGCTTGTTCTTTCTTGAATTTCATTGATTTTTTAAAAAACGATAAGATTGTCATTGACCATACTTATTTATGGGATATGGTGACACAACCCAAAACCTTTCTAAAAGACCGTAATATACCGTCGAAAGAAATCTATCATTACGGATTCAATTTGGTCATTCTTGAAATACCAGATAATGATATTACTCAAAATATAGAAATTATTTGTCCTACCAATCATTACACAAGCGAACCATTTCATCCAAAAATAGGTACATTAATATTAATGAAAAAAGAAGATTTCTATGAGCCCATCTATTCTTACTTGAGATTAAGTAAGGAAAATATATCTATTGACCGTTTTTTTTACGGGGATACAAAATATACAAATATCAAAAAAGTATTAAATGATATTATTTACCCCCTAATGAATACCATATGTAAACCTGAAGAAAGTTTACCGAATCGTTATTTTTTCCAACAAGCGATCCCCCTTTCTAGTTTAAAAAAAATGCTGAAAAAGATGGATGTTTCCATTCTAAAATATGTATTTAATTTTAATAATAAAATCATAGGTGTTCTCGTTTCCATTGACTCAAATGAAATCATGGTTCCTTGTTATCCTTCCTCTTTGGAGAATTCTTCAAAAACAGTAGAAAAAGAAAAAATGATTTTTATGAATGAACCTACCATTTGGAAATCTTACGAAGAAACAGTAACAACTCTACTAGAATTAAACGAAAAAAGTGAACATCAAATACCTTGTAAACCGATTATTAATGTAATGGAAGATGAACTGATTGTGGGTATACTTACTGAAACCAATCAATTTATTCAAGTTAATCCACCGATCCAAAAAATCGATATCCCCCGGGATATTCGATTAAAAACCTCACTCCAAGGAAATAATATGATTTTGGCAGATATGGAGACCACGACCAAAAAAGAAGAAGATGAAGAACGTGTTGAAATGATACAAAAAATTCGTATGGAATCAAATTTTTATAATGTATTTCGAAACACAATTCGTATTTTATTGAATGATTATGAAAACAGTAAAAAGAGAGAAGAATTGGAAGGAATCTTGAAAAACGAAACTTTATTGTATCTAACAAAACTACAAAAAATAACCGAAATATTAAAAGAGGTCGTGGATGACAAAGTGCTTTTTATTGGAGATGAAAAATATTATAAAATCATGAAGGAAGTTTCTACTTGTATTGTTAAAAATGCGGATAAATGTTCCGCTTCCAATGTATGTGCCATTATTGAAAAAGAAGGAAAAAGTATTTGTCAATTAATTTTACCCAAGAAAAACCTCATTAATCAAGAAAAGAATGAGTATATTTATTATCGAAGAATGGCAGATGAATTGACGAGATATACACGTATCCAGAATTTTATGTTCCAACCACAAACTTATCTATCTTTTGGAAATAATCAAGTAAAATATCATTTGAAAGATAATGAGATGATCTTAATTGAATCCATGATTACACAAGAGTATTTTAATCGTTTAATACCGACGAAAATGAATCCTTATGTCAAAAATAATTCTTATGATGAAGTAAAACCATTAATTCATCCTTTATATGAAAATGAAGTAAATATGGAAACGTTAAAGGTGATGATGAAGCCTGGAGAAATGAGAGAATTCAAACCAAAAACGATTTTCTTAGAAGAAGACAAAGAAATCATTCCTTTTACTAAAAAGGTAGATTTGGAAGCAACTCTAGAAAAACCGAATGCAATACTTCAAGAACAAAAGGAAATTGGAGAAATAATAGAAGAACAAGAACAAGAAGAACAAGAAGAACCAGAAGAATACAAAGAGGAAGAAGAACAAACCATCATTGAAATAAAAGAAAAAGACAATCAAGAAAAGGCAATACAAGATAAAATAAATATGACAAATTCTTGCAAAGATGAAATAGAAAAACCCATCTTTGATAAAAAACGTAATCAACTATTTCCAATCAATTATAAAGATTTCAAATATAAAAATAGCAGTATTGCATGTTCTTATGATATCATCATTGTTATTCTCAAAGTATACAATCGGGTGAAAACAGTGTATGAAATCAAAGAAGATTTATTCGAATCTTATCAATCTTATCTTCCGCAATTTCAAACCAAAATCGTAGACTTATTGAAAATCGAAAGGAAAGAAAATTTATGTAATCAAGTACTCCAAGGAACCATGACTTTTGAAAATATGATTATGAATGATGCCTATTTTCTCTCTTTGTTTGATTTATGGCTCCTTGTTCAAAAATACAAACTTCCTACGATTTTTATGTGTACGTATAAATTGTTGGAAACAAATCAAAGTTCTAAAATAATGGTGGGATATCAAAGTCTGGACTCAACCGAATTTATTTTCATTGTTACCCCACCTATTACAAAAAAAACACCTGTTAATAAACCGCCGATTAATCGTTTTGTTTTAACAGATACAAATCAACTATTGATTCCTATGGATTCATTGAATAAAGAAACAGAACTCTATGGAGAATTACAAAAATCCATAGAATATCCACAAACGATTGAAGATTTCTTGACAAAATTTACAAGAAATGATTTGGATGCATGATGAAATTTTACACCCTTGAAGATTTACACCCTTGAATATTTATAATGGGACACAAGATATGAAAGGACAACCGTTACCGATAAATCAGTTGAAAGGCAATCCTCTTAGGGAGGATTGTCTCATTTAAAATCTTCATCGGTTTACACAAAGATATTATTATCTTCTGATTCATTGGTTGAATCATAGGAAGTTACCGATTCGTCTTCCGAATCTTCGATGATTCTACGATTATTTCTTATTTGGAGTCTGACAGATATTCTGTCTTTTTCCATTTCATTGCAATGAATGATAAATTCTTCGTCGGATAATAATTCCTCGATATCGTGTGTTTTCATTAATCCCAAGTGACTCGATAAAAAAAACTTATTATTTTTATTACAATAAAAAGGTGGACATTCTTCATTAAATTCAACTGTTTTTTCATAGGTTATTTTCGAATGATTTTTGAAAGATTTTACTTTGATTCTTTTTCTACCAAATTTCGGAAAATAATAACGAAAACGAAACAACATTTTTTCTAATGCTTCTTTGTAATTTATTTTTTTATAGTAATCTAAAGAAAGAGTACTAATATAATACATAAATAAATAAGGTTTGAAAATACGGATTAAACATTGATTTGGAAAATCCCTATTGATTTCTATTTTTTTATAATGTTTTTCATTATAAGATTCCAACATTGTTTTTATATCAGAAACAAATTCTTCCTCATGGATATTATTTAAATAATTCAAAATGGCACATTCCCTTAGTAAAATTTGATTTTTCTTTTCAAATAAATCTAGATCAAAATCCAATTGGAAAAATTTCTGAATAATTTCCGGTATTGGAATACATTTGAAAAAAAAGGTAAAATAAATATTGTATAAATTCGATTTTGAAAAAGGAAGATTGTTGTAAGGGTTTTTAATGGTTAATGGTGAAGAAAAGAAATTAGGCGAATAGGTTAACGCTGTTGTAAAAATATTAATTAAATCACTTACGATAAAAAAATAATGATTTTCTTGATGAAACACACAAATCACATTCTTTTCTTTTAATTCAATTGGGTTTAAACATAAATCAGTTTCAATCACGATTTTTGCTTTTTTCCATTTATATTGCGATGCCAATTTTGAAAAAGCAAAATAAGTTTTTTGAATTTGAGAGAAAATATAAACGATATTCTTTTTCATTTCTTCGGTATAAAAAATATTTTTTTCAATGACTTGTAAAAAAATATATTTATTTTTTATATTTATTATATTTTTTTCTATGGAAAAATAAGAAAAAACGGTTTTATAGAAAGAATCATTTGAATTTTCGATTGTTTTCTCTATAATTTGATAAAAAGAATGCATCTTCTATATTCTTATTATTATTATTATTTATGTTTTTATATATTCTTATTATTATATTATGATTTTATTAGACATTTTGTATAAATGAATAAAACTAAGTTAAGTAGCATAAACAATAAGTTTATATAAAAAATATTTTTTATTTTTATATAAAATAAATGGTGGTCGTTTTAAATATATGGCAAAATGCTGGATTTTTTAGTTGTTGTTCGGTTATTTTACACCATACAATTGAATTTTTTAATAAACATAAAAAAATTCCAGATGTTTTAGACACTACGAATACTTTTTTTTGGTATAAACCAATGGGCTGTAATCATGATATTCGATATGAATATTTTGAAAATGAAGAAAATGAAGAAAATAAAGAAAATATAGATTATATAAATCCAGTAGATTATAAAGAATACTATCAGTTCTCAAATTATAAACATTTAGATTATGCGAATATTCTTCCTTTTATAAATAAATATTTTACTCCATCCAAACAAATTAAAGAAATCATTCAAACGATGGAAACGAAATATAATATTGATTATAATAATTTATGCGTATTATTTTATCGAGGGAATGATAAATCTACCGAAACAAAACTATGTAATTATAATGAGTATATTGAAAAAGCAAATTCAATAAAAATTGCAAATCCACAAATACAGTTTTTAATTCAAAGCGATGAAACTGAATTTATTGAGACAATGTTACAGATATTTCCTGATTCTATTTATTTTAAAGATGAAATTCGACATATTCATAAAACGGATAGTACTACCGTAGATAAAGTATTTAGAGATTCGAATCATATTTTTTCCAAATATTATTTAGCAATTACGATTATTATGTCAAAATGTCATATGATTGTTTGTGGAAGTGGAAATTGTTCCATATGGATAATGTTATTTCGTGGAAATGCGAATAATGTTCATCAAATAATGGATGATTCTTGGTTATAACTCGACCTGAACTTGGTATATTTATGTAAATTTTATAAATAATTTATTTATATTAAATATATCTTTACGTTTGGTGATAAATAATAAATAGTTTATAAAAATACCAAAATTCATAAAAATAGACATATTGAAAAATATTTGGTTTTGTAAACGTCTCTTTCTCAAACCATTTACTTCTGTGTAATTGGATTGTTTATACATGGAACATAATAAAAAAATAAGAGCAGCGGCAAATAAAAAGATGGATTCACTATATAAATTCGTGTACATTTTATTATTGCTTTTTGTTCGAATGCTTTGAATAATGAAAATATTAACCGCGACTAAAAATGACATTCCTAATGTACTACTATTAATTTCAGCGATTCTTGATTGTTCTAGTGGAATATCTGTGATTGTTCCAATAAGTGAAATTTGATACAATAAAAATGCATTTAATATAATAAATATGACTCCGGGTCTCAAATAAGATGGATTATTAATTGTATAATACATAATGTTTGTCAATAAAAAAATCATAAAAATCACAAAAATAACAAAAGGTATACCTACATAATTTAAAGTAATATCACTATACTTATAATCTAAATCTTCTACTTCATACCCAATGCCAATTAATCCAGTAATAGTTGTTTTATGATTTTCATTTTTTTTAAATGTTTTAAAATAAGCCTTTTTTTCAATCGCACGTTTATTAAATGGATCTTCCCAATAATAATTGATAGAATTACAACCATTGATTGTTTCCTGCATATAATACATTAAATCGATCAAGTTTGCATTCGTAGGAAATTGTTGTAATACAATGTATCGTTGATTTACTTGTTTTACTTCATCTGAAAAATCTAAATTCAATAATTCTTTTTGATAGGATGCGCGTAATATAAAACTAGAAGGTACGTTTGGTCTATGTATTTCCTTATCTTTTTCATAAATGTATAAATAATATTTTCTTCCTTGGAATTCTAAAAGTACATTTTTATTTGTATACTCGACCCATTCGATATAAGACATCGTATCAAGCATTTTTACGCGTTCATTCAATAGATTCGTCATTAAGGTTCGTAATTGATCTTCGTTATCTAAATTAAATTGTATTTCTTGAATATTAATGGAATTACCCAAAATTGTTTTCCAATTTGATAAATAAAAATAATAATAGGCATATTCTAAAATAAAAACAATAAGAAAAATAATGGTTATTTTATTCATATATATATATATACTTTTTAAAAAAAAGTATCGCAAAAATCCTTTTTGAAAAAAAGTATTGCAAAAATCCTTTTGGTTTTATACGGATAAAGATTTGAATCCACACCTCTTCCACATATTATTTTTTACAAATCGATAACAAGTAACTTAATTTGTAAATGTATAATTTTTTGAGATTATGATATAAGTCAAAAATAAACCAAAAAAATTCTTTGCAAATAAATCCAATATATTATAAAAGGTATTTTTAGTATAGTAAGGTAAAAAAGCAACAATTCCATAAAGTGACCAAAAAAAGAAGAAATACCAAAATAATTTTAAACCTAACTCATTTTGATTTACATAATTTACATAAATTGTATAATAATATATTAAAAATGGAACAAAACCTAAAACAACACTTGTTGACGTATTAATTATTTTTGCTTCACCTAAATATCCAAATAGTAACATTAGCCAATTTAAATATATTATGTAGGATATATTAGTTGAATTCTCGAATAGTACATTAAATAATGTTAAGTTTGAGGTATCCTCTCCTCTCTCGATATGTTTCAAAAAGATTAAATATGTAATTAAGGTAATTAACATGGTTGGAGTTGTGATAACCCAATCAATATATCGTTTTGGAGTGACATTTGATACTTTATTAAAATTAAAAAGCAACCAAATATAAAATAATCCTTCTATAATTTGAACAGAGACTTCTAAAAATAATAATTGTTTTATTATCATATAAGGTGTATCAACCTTTACAAAAAGAGTTACTATTTCTAATATTCCTGTTATAAATTGAACAACCACTGATAAAACTAAGGTTACATAAAAATAATATTTTGAACTCATATATTATTTTTATATTTTTTTATATTTTTTTGATTTTACACATTCGCACATTTTAAGTCTGTGATAACTGTTGCTTTTGCCACTCCCACTTACCTACGGTACTACGTCCACAAAGTGGGCTCTCTTCCGAAGGGAAGGGCGAATGCGCAAAGTTGTAATCAATCACTCGAAACATTAAATAATATTGTTCGCATTTTTAATCACATAATTCATTTCAATGATTGATTTTATTTTATCGGTTAAAAAAGGATTCATAAGATGATAAATGGAGGAAAGATAAATGGTTGGATTAATAATTATTATTTTTTTTAAATTTTTACTAAATTTGGATGAAATAAGTTTTATTAGTTCAATTGCAACTTCTAGTTGCATAAGATGATTCAAATTAAAATCAATACCGTCTAAAATCCAAAGCCATTGTTTATTTTCAGGAATCTCACCTAATACACCATCATAGTGATGAATAATACTAGTTGCATCATAATACAATTTGGCTTTGGAAGGGCACGTATAATAATAGACTACATTCTCTTTTTCTTCAAGTTTGGTTAAAGAATGATTTAATGGATCAATCGAACATAATGGACATATGTATGTCATATTATATACTTTTTGAAAATATACTTTTTGAAAAAAAGTATAACAAAAATCTCTTCCTTTTTATCTTGTAAAATAAAAAGGAAAAGAAAAAGGAAATTATTATGGGTATTTACACCTTTACACATTTCAAATGCACAATGGTGTATAATATTTTGATAATGTTTTTATACTTTCTAATTTTATAAATATAACTCTAAAATGGATTATAATCATCATCGCCCTCCCCCATATCCGTCGACTTGATATTAATAACATTGTTTTGTATAGCCAATTTCTGATTACTACATTGATCGCCTAGAACGGAACTTGTAGTCTGTCCAAAGAATTTTTCGATCTCTTCTTCTTCGTCCGTTGGTTGATAATTTTCATCTGCTGCATTCTGTTTTTGTATTTCCTCAATGTCTATTATCACTTGGAAAGAACTTGTCCCGAAATATCCTTCTTGACCACACATTACATTTGCGGATACACCTCGTAACGTATCGAGTTCTGCGTGTCTTGCTGCTTTTAAAAACATTTCCGGCGTTTCTTCAAACGATGCCTTGGCAATAGGTCCAATGTTATCATTATTAATACCGTGTCGAAAGATCGAAATCATTTTACTTGTATACGTCATACGATCACATAATACACTGTAATTATGGTAATTAATATAAGTTCCATCAAATTCAATGACTTCCGTTAATTCATTGAAAATCGATTGACGTGCTGCTTCAATTCCGAGTGTTTTATACATTTCCACAATATCATTACTATAAGTACGATTATTATCAATATAATTCAGCGCTAATACATCCATTAAATTGGAACCAACTGTATCCAAGACAATAATATCCTGTTTCTTATAAATTCCATTTTGTTCCGTTACATTGTCTTTGATTTTACGAACCATCACTTTATTCACACCCTTTACACCACGTAAAACAATGTTTTGTAAAAGTTGTTCTTGGAAATTCTTGAGTAAATAAATCTGGTCACTTTGATCCAATGGACTTGCCTTCACCTTTTTCGTTCCACCTTTGTTAGAAGCATTCTTAATGATTTCATTCATACGAATACGGAAGACCAATTTATCCGCATTGTAATCACTAAATACACAATTGATTTCTTTATCATACACATTATTCAATGTAAAATGAATATCGTCCATTGTAATATTTTTCTCCAACATTACTTCTGCATCCATTTCCATACGTAATACCCATTTGGAACGTTGATTATTGTCATTTGATAAATCGATCCCTGCACATTCTGCTACCATATTTTCAAAGACCTTAAATTGTTCCATGGTATCTTTATCTTCATTAATCAGGGTGTTCAAATCATCTGGGTCAAAACAAATCTCTACCGATTTAACGACTTCTTGTAAAGGGGTATGTTCCAACATATACATAATCGATTGCGCCTTATCTTTCTCTGTTTGGTCTTCTGGTCTTAAATAGATAGTTAAGGATGGATTTTTGGGCTCACTTGATAAAGATAATATTTCTTCAATACGTGGCACACCACGAGTGATGTTAGATTTCGATGAGACTCCGGCGAAATGGAAAGTGTTTAGTGTATTATGAACGATGACACCATAGTCAGTCATAAAAGTTTGATTCGTTGGAATAGTAAAGTCATATACATAATTTGTTTGTTCTGGTGTATAAAATTCAATGTCTACGATTTCATCCCAAACCACTGTTGCAGTGGCTGCTTGTTTTAAAATAGACAATTCTGTTTGAATTAAATGAGCATCATGATGTGATTTGAAAATTTCCAAATACTTCTGTAAAGTTCTACGTCCAACCGTATCTTTCTTTTTATAACATCCATAATTTCTACTTTGTCCAGGTAAATTCAATGTTTTTCCGCAATGTGCAATGATTTTACCCAATCCATTGATTTTATCAATATATTCTTTCAAAGAAGCATTCTCATCTCTTTCCGTATATTGAACCAAACTTTCTAAACGTTCTTTATGTAATTCCGTACCGATTTTTTCATTATATATACCACTATATTTCACAGAAATCGATAAATGATAAAGATTAGAACCACGCGTTAGATTTTCTTTGATAGATGAAAAGATACCAAAGTAATTCAATAATAATGAAATATCTTTGATTAATTGTTTACTTCTACTACAAACCCGTATTTGATGATGTTGTTTATCATTTTGAAAATTACCGTCACCATCAAAATAAGCTTGAATAAGTGCTGCTTTAAATTCCAACGGTGCTAAGAAGGCAAAATCAGGAACCTTTTTTACAAAAGAACCTGTATCACACGTGTCTAATAATAAACAAGCCAATTCTTTACAAGTAAATTTGGTAGTTATACTTTGTCCATATTCTCCTTCTTTTTCACTGATACGACATTCTTTGTCAAATCTGTTTGCAAATTCTTTGGTTTTTTCAATAAAGGTATTTGATATATTGGTAATAGCAATTTCGTGGTAATTTATATTTCCTTCTGCTAAATAAGCGCCTACAAACCATCCAAATAAAGAATCTAATTTGTAATTTTTATCGTTGATTTGAATGGTTGATTGTGTAAAGTTTTGGTCAATTTGTCTAGCTACCGGAATTCTCATCCCTTTCTTCATATTTGCGCCAACAATTGCTTCTACTTTTTGACTTTTCTCTGAACGGAATAAGTGAGAATGACTTGTTGTTGTTTCTACAACTCGTCCGCTTCTTGTAGTAACCTTCATCATTTGTCCATTCACAGGGTGTCTTGAAATATGAGATATCTTGTTCCATTTTGTTTGTTCCTCTTCTGTAACACCAACAATATAGTAATCATCTTGTAATTTTTCCAAGAGTGTTTCCACACTATTGATTCCGTGTCCTGTCTCAAAAGTATAGTTTGGAAAACGTTCGATTAGATTTTCAATGAATGGGCCGATTTCCACAGATAAGTGTTCTAGTTCTTGACTTTCCTTGTTTTTTTTCACAATTTTGATTTTTTCGCTGGATAAAAGAGACATTTGTGTGCTCGTTTCGCCAACACTTTGGCCTGCAATCATCCCAACCATCTCGCCCGGTGTTACAATCGCTTTTTTATAAGTACTTACAATGGTTTCTAACAAAACCACCAATGCTGCACGGTTAAACCGTTTTACTAAAAGTAAATCTTTGGGAGATAAATAATAATAATAGAGCACTTTGAATAATTTGGTAGGAGGGGAATAATAATTTTTCTCCAGAATGGCATAGGTTTGATCAATAAGTTCCAAGGCTTCTAATAAAGTAAGATCCACTAAAGAAGAGGAATTGATATTCAACTGTCCTTGAATATTTCCGATAATATACATAAATGCCACTGGACAATTTACTACACTATCCCCCTTCTTTTTGAAAACATGGTCGATAATATTGGTACGTTCTTCCAAAAAGAAATCGATGATTTTCTTACTTTGTTCCAACCATTTTGCTTGTTGTTTTTTATTTCTGGTCAATGTATTTTTCAAAAAGATTTGAGATAAGGTCTTGTTTTTTCCGGTTTCTTCTGGAATGGTATAATGCGCATAAATGTCTTGAGTACTCATGGTTACAAGGGGTAACATCTGGTTTTCTACTTTCACTGGATCAATGCCGTCATCTCCATAAGAGAATTGTACGATTTTACTTTTATTTGTACGAATGGTCATATCGTACCCTACCATCAAATCTTCCAAACCTTTGATTAATCTTCGCTGGATATATCCTGTGGTACTAGTATCACGCACTTGAAGACCATTGGCAAGTCCAAAATTCAAGGTAGAAGGAATCGTTAAATCATACACTTTTGGGTGTTTTTCTACACCAATAATATTAATTTCCACAATTTTATCCAATACGGTATGATGATAGGTATCGAAATTACGATGAGAATTTCCCCAAACAATCGTACGCATTTTTGTATTTTTGGTTTCTTCTACTAAGGAAATCTTATTTGTAAAGATTTGTCCCCATTGTGCACGAATGGACATTCGATAGGTAGGTTTAATATTCTTGGTTCCTAAATTATTGGATTTCATTTGAGATTGAAATACTTTTCCAAAAATACCGAATCTGGAACATAACATTGAAATACCCTCGATCAATCTTTTAGAGGCAGAACCAACATCAATGGAATTCTTGGAAATGGTTCCATCCCCAGAATAATAACCATTCAATAAACCAATGACAAATTCTTCCGATGCAATAAAAGCCTCCGTAGGTACATATTTTTTATCTGCTCCGTGACCAACCAATTTTGTCAAGAAAGTAGATAACAAAGAAGAATTTCCGGTGATGGTGGTCGTTTTTCCTCCAATTTGATTGATTTTTTCCCGTTGTACAAAATAAATACCGAATTTTTCAAACCATTGTTTCACAAAATTTTGAATATTTTCATTGTTATTTGTAATGGTGACTGCATTTTTATTTGCATTTCCTTCTGCTAAAAACAAGCCAATGAAAATACCATTTTCATTATTTAAAGCGAATTTTTCTGGCATAAAAGTCTCTTTTCGATTTGCGTGATAAGGATAAATGTATCCATCTTTAATATTCAACAAATTTGAACGAACACTTGTTCTTTGTAAAGACGATTTTTTACTATAAGGAAGTGTAAATTTTGTTCCGTTGTTCTCATTCCACCACCCTTCTGGTATCTTCTTTTTGTTTTCCATCGCTTGTTTTATTTCATTCAAAGCACAGTTGAAATCGGTACCATAAACAAATTCTTCTTTTGCAAAATACTTTTTCATATCGATAAATTCAAGTAAAACTGGAGGCTGACATAATTCTGCCGTGACTGGAACACAATCCCCTACCTTAATCTCTGGTGTTAACATTTCTTTGAATTTCTTTGTCTCCTTATTCCAAATCAATAAAGATTTACTTTCTGTAACAATCACATTTCTTCCACCATACGTTTTAATCTCATATAATTCTGTACCAGGGTCGTGACGGGTAATTGCCGTAATATTTCCCCACGTAATAATACCGTCTTCATCTGTAGTAGGAATAAATATATTTTCTTTTTCGGTTTCTAATAACTCCATTTGTCTTTCTGTAAAATGTTTAATATTCTCTGGATTTTTTGTAAGTCTTTCGTCAATCCATTTACCGATTTCAATATAGACTGGTTCTTCATTTTCAATAATAACAATCGGTGTTTCCCAAGTAACTGATTTTACCGCGGTATCAATAAGACCTACACGACCACCCATCGCGTGAAAGAACATTTCTTGCGGATTCAATCCGTTAATATACGAACTTTCTACAAACCCGCGTGCTCCTGGTGAATCGTCATACTTGGTAAAATGTGGAAGGGTACGATTTTCAAATCCATAAGGAATACGTTTTCCATCTACATTCTGTTGACCCAAACAAGAAATCATAAAGGAAATATTGAGATCACTTCCTTTTGAACCCGCATTTACCATGGTTACGAAACGATTGTTTTTACTCAAATTCTTCAATCCGATTTTACCTGATTCAGAGGACGCTTGATTCAAAATATTATTCACTTGTGTCTCGAATTCTTCTTCATTTGTTTTACCTGTGGCATTGTCAAACACCCCTATTTGTACTTGTTCAATTAAATTCTTCACATCTGTTTTTTTATTTGTAATGACTTGAATAATCGATTGATTTGTTTTTGAATCGGATATTAAATCACTAATACCTACACTAAAGGCACTTGATTTCATATATTCCGTTACCACATTTTGTAAATCATCGATGAATTTGGCGGAAGCCATATTTCCGAAATCATTACATATTCGATGTAATAATCCTTTGGTACCACCGCCTAATACGCTCTTATCCATTTGTCCACGAATGTATTTTCCATTGATAATTTCCAAGAAAGCGTTGGATTTTTTAGGGTCGTCTTTGTCGTCATTGAATGCTTTTGTCTTGTATTTTAAAGTAAGGGGCGCCATTATTTGTGTTAAAATATTGAAATTGCTGATTTTACCATTGTTGGCGGTTAATGCTTCTGCCAATTCTTGTTCATTGACACGATTGAACATCATCAAGATATTCATCGCATCGCGTGGTGTAAATTTTATATTTTCTCTTGTAAACTGATAACTACCTAACATCGAGTCCTGATAAATGCCAATAATGGGCGAGTTGTTACCTGGACTGATAATTTGATAGGGTACTGCTGCTAAATTTCTCAATTCCGCCTCGGATTCTGGGTCTTGAGGCATATGTAAATTCATCTCCGGTGATTTCCCTAAGGTTTCCCAAAGGGCCGGACTGTATCTTAAGCAAACTCTGGATGGCTAATCCTTCATTGTTCACCAACACCCGTTCAGTCTCTGAATGCCTTTCATAGTCTGCCAAACGACCTTAGAAAGTAACACTGCGGATTGCCCAATCCTTCACATTATTACCATTGGGTACGACTATTAATCGTGTTCCTCTTTATCGTTTCCAATAAAGAGTGGTAGTGAAGGCTCTAAAGGGGTTTCCCGCATCAAGGTGTTTTGCTTTTAGGGGACCTTTATGGAACTTATGGTTCCCTGAAGATTCTCTTAAAACTAGGGAGTAGCACGCTTTTCACGCTCCCTGTTGGGGACAAGACTTGTCATTTAATCCCCATCAAAATCCGCATTGTAAGGCTTTGTCTTGCCTACCCTTACCATTTCTAGTAAGGCCGGAATACACCTTGTGCCTTATCAGGTTGGTTAAACCATCATTTAAGACCCGTAACCGTCTACTCTCTGAACCTTTCCCATACTCTTACCATAACGAGGTTAGGGACTTGGCTGCTGATTATCCAATCCTTTACATTTTTACCATTGGGTTCGGCTATTAACCGAGTTCCCCTTAAATGTTTCCATAAAAGGGTGGTAGTAAAGGCTCTAAGGAACTTCCAGCAATTTGATTACGTCGCAAATAAATCAATAAATACTTGAGGCATTTCAAGTTTGTTTTCACTATGATATTCAATTAAATTTTTATAATGTTGTTCAATCTGTGGTATTAGAATTTTATTATTTTTAGACAAGTTTTCTTTAACAGACAAAGGCATCGTATTTCTCCAATTAAAAGCAATTAATTGTTGTTCTTCATTTGTAATATCAAATTTTGATAAAGGAATAACGTGATCTATATGCCATTCCTTACCATAATTTTCAAATGTAAAACAATCGTTATTATTTAATATCCATTTTAAATACTCCAAACAATTACAACCAAGATATTCAATTGTACGTTTTGATTTGTATTTAATAGAACTAAAAATTCTGCTTCTAACATTACGGATTATTCTTGAAATAGGTTCATCCCTTTCACAATCTTTGCATTTCAAACGATTGTGTCTAAATCTTTCTTTCATTTTGATTACATTGCAATAATTACATTTATTATTGCCAATACCTATTTCAATTTCTTTTATTTTATGTTTTTCGATAATCCTTTTCTGTTTGAATTCACTTGCTTTTTTGATTAATTTAATACGATGTTCTTGATCTGTTTCGTATTTTGTCCTTCTATTATTATTATTACATTCCATACATATTTTCTTATTTTTAATAAATAATGATAACAGTTTTGATTTTAAACAAGCATTACATTCTTGTTCTGTTTCATTATTTATTGTTAATAAACTGTATTTTTCCCTACTTTTTTTATTTCTACATTCCTTGCATATATTACGGTTTGTAATAAATAAATTTTCTGTTTTTATAATACCACATTTTGAACAACATTTTTCTAAAGGTTTCGTATCCGTTACCTCCATTTTATTATTATAATTATTTTTCTTTATATTATTTGCCTAATTATTTATTGATTTACTCACTAGGAGGTAGCACGCTTTTAACGCCTCCTGCTGCCGACACAAAGTCTATCGGCCACGTTCATACGAAATGTGTCTCCACGTTTCATAATTCGCGCAATATGACACATCATCGACATTCGATGTAAAGTCGGTTGACGATTGAATAGAATCGCGTCTCCGTCCATCATATGTCGATGCACAATATCTCCTTCTTCCAAGACAATCGAATCACGGTCAATATAACGTAAAGTAATCGACTCGCCATTCTTCTTATCTAATATTTTTGCACCTGGGTATACATCTGGACCATTTCGAACTAACGCCAACAAGAAATTCTTATTCAGTGAATTGACGACCACTGGTTTCGTGATATTCTTTGCCACTTTCATTGGAATTCCCAATTCTTTAATCGAAATATTCGGGTCCGCCGTAATCACCGAACGTGCACTAAAATCCACACGTTTGGCCATCAAGTTCCCACGCATACGCCCTCCCTTTCCATTCAAACGATCCTTGATCGATTTCAATGGCCGGCCACTTCGTTGTGCAACCGAAGCAACGCCCGGTATTTTATTATCAACTTGCGTAGCGACATAATATTGTAATACCATCGTCCAATCATCAATCACATTCGCCGCTGCATTCCCCTGTATTTTTTCTTGTAATGTCTTGTTTGTTTTAATAATATTTACCAAAATATGACTCAAATCATCCTCCGAACGCTGTTGCGCATCGTGTTTAACCGATGGACGAATGGCCGGTGGCGGAACAATCATCACTTGACAAATCATCCAATCCGGACGAGACCATAAAGGACTGAAACCCATAAAAGATACATCATCATCACTGATTCGCTTGAATATTTTCAAAACGATTTCAGGAGTCAATTTAATAACAATCGGTTCACCTCCCTCATTATCCGTTTTCCATTCTGCAAAAATACTTGCTAAACCTTCTTTACGAATTTTGGTGGGCTGTAAACATCCACAACCATCATCCGTATCTTCTCCACAACGCCCGATCTTATTACAAAGAGCAAACGCATACTTCCATCTCGCCTCCCCCTGTAATTTCAACGCCTGTTTATATTTTTCTTTACTAATCAGCAATTTACTACATTTAAAACAAACACAACGTAATACTTTTTGAATGGTATTCAAGTACTGAATATAAAACACCGGACGTGCCAACTCAATATGACCGTGATAACCAGGTGTTTTCATATAGTCTAACCCGTCTGTTGGACAAATTAAACCAGGTTCTAACACACCCATACGCGGGTCAAATAAGCCACCAATCACTGGTTTATTATTCATATAGGTATTACGATTGTTGATCTCTGCCACCGAACTCTTACGAATTTCTTCCGGAGATAAAAGACTAAATTGAATACCAATGACTTTTGAAGGACGAACAGGAACTTTGGAATGAAAATGATTGCCGTACATCTCTTATAATTCTTATTATATTTATATTTAGATTGTTTTCAAAACAATTGAATTCAATTTTTTACAAAAAGATGTATTTTGCAATATTCTAACCCGACCCCTTTCATCGCATCTCTTCGGCAAGGTTTTCCCTCTTTGGTTAATCCCATACATTTATATACATATATTCCATTTCCTTTTCTTTTTTTATTTTCTCTCCAACACTTACTTGCATCATCGAAATCAATCCCGAATTCCATTTTTATATATTTAAAGTTTCATATTTAAATTTTATTTTGTATATTGTAAAAATCTAATCATTTTACAATATATGAGAGATAATTCAATGATTTATAAAAAATTTGCAAAATATGTTCCTCTAAATGAAATGGACGGGTTTCAATGGTTTGCATTGACTCCGGATTATGGAACAACTTACGGTGATATAAGTAGAAAGTACAGGTTTAAAAAAGAACCAAAATTATTAGATATAGGAGATGCGAATGTACGTAGTATGATTGTAAAAAGAATTCTATCTGATGACCCAAATTCAATGATTAAAAAATATAGTGACCCAGATGAACAATATTCAGGTGGTAAAAGGAATAAACTGTATCATGAATTAGTGAAACAATATTTTGGTAATGAATATGATGGAACCATCATTGATGAAAATCATTTAGAAGGAAATGATGAATATTCTATTGAGGATTTAGAAGGACCAAGTGAAATTGTTCTTTGGCATCATTATCCAGAATTATTGGAAGAAATAGAACAATCTGGCGGTATGATAAAAACAAGGAAAACAAGGAAAACAAGGAAACCAAGAAATCATAAAAAAACAAAAAAAACAAAAAGAAAACGCACAATTCCTAAATATAAATAATTGATTTTCTATTTTCTATACTTTTTTATTATGACGGCAATCCTTAAATAAACCCGGAACAAATTTACCTTTTTTAATCATTGTTATATGATGCGGACAAATCATCTTTTTATGTGTTTTTTGATGTTTTCCATTATGGTAGTGACTTACACTTTTATGACCCTTTCCCTTTTTAATGGAAACTAAACGAACCGTTTTTTTACCACCTCTTTGTTTGATTTCCTTGTTGTAATAATTGAATTTCATCGTTTTCATTTTTAGATCTTTATATTTTATATAATAAAAAGATAATATAAAAATAATGGATAAAGAAGATTTTATTTTATTTCAACGTCCATTTTTTGATGAACAATCTGCCAACTGGACTCCTCTTCCTACAACAAAATGTAATCCTGCAAATTGCGGTCCAACTGCATTAAATTTGACAAAAATAGTACCAAGAAAACAAGCAGAAATCTACAGTAGAAAAGTAGAAAATACGGGTATTTTATCAGAAAAAATGCGTGAAATTATTCAAAATTTTTTACCAAATTATAAGTTAGAAGAGGGGAATGTCCAACCGATTGAAAATTTATATTCCTCCTTAAATAATGAATTAATACCCGGAAATGCTACCATTATTTTTTTATATCCTAAGCCAAATAAAAATAGTGTGCCTCATGTTACGATAATGGAAAAAACAATGAATAATGATATTATTTTATTGGATGGACAAACAAATCAATATTATTCAGAAGAAAATTTACAAAATTATTTGGATAACTATGAATCTTTTCATTTTTTCAATGGTAAAAATACGAATCCATTAAAACGTGAATTCACAGAAATACAATCTCCTTTTCGTAAATCTTCCATTCAATATACACCTTCTAAAAAACAAAGATTTTTTGGAGGTAAATATAAAAGAAAAACAATAAAAACTAGAAAAACAAGAAAAACAAGAAAAACAAGAAAAACTAGAAAAACCAAGAAAACCAAAAGAAAATAAAATATCTATCAATTATAAAATGAATCAACTCATACTCATTCATTTATTACATATTTTCATTTTCGGTTCTCTCTTTTTATATGTAGGAATCCAGAATCAAAAAATTCCTACTTGGTTGTATTCCGTTTTATTTTATTTAGGATTCATCATTCTTTTTTATCACGGATATAAAACGTATGCTTTACTAAAAGCGGGTAAAAATCCTTGGATCAATCTATTCCATATCTTCATTATTGCTCCCTTATTGATTTACATTGGCGCAAATGGTATAAAAACACCAATGTACGTTTATCAATTTGTTTTAATGTTGGCATTTACGGTCATTGGATATCATGGATACTATTTATTGTTAAGGGGGACGTAAGTCCCCCCTCAAAGGGAACCTACGGTTCCCCTTTAACCCCTCCCTTTGCCCTTCGGGGGTACGGATATAATTGCATAACTTGGCGCTGGATATAGACAACCATATCTACAATAATATTATGCTTTGCGAAATATTATTGTCTTTTTCTTTGTAGATACTAGCGCACCAAAAACTATTAAAAATAGCCTTTGCCCTTAACAAGGAGGGGGTCTCCCGTAGGTAAGGGGGGACTTCCGTCCTCCTACCCCCCTACCCAGTCTTTCGTAACCACTGCTTCCACACTTTCCAATGCACCTTCGGTCCACCCTTGGTATCTTGAAACCGCTTCTCCTACTACTAAAAAACCATTCTCCGGATGCTGAATCGCTTTCAAAAATTCATCACGATTACGGAATCTTGAATCCTTACCTAAAGGTTCAAAGTAGTGGGTTCCAATTGGCCAATAAAAATCCTTGATCGCAATCAAATGCAAAGAATTCAATGAAATTCCAAGTGCCTTTTCAAGTAAACGAGAGAAAATCGCGCGATTCTCCTCCGTATTTTCCAAGTAAGGTTTCAATGCCAGGGCATTCGCATTATCACTATAAGCAATCATATAGACACCCTTTTCTGGATTCATAGGTATAATTTTTTGTAAAGGTCCAGGAACCTTCGTATAATGTTTCACGTATTCATTCATAATCAAGGCGGATTTTTTATCAAATTTGCCATACAAACGCAAAAAGGGTTGTCCGTGAATTTGCTGATAAATACTGTTTTTATCACTTGCTCCAGGAACAAGTCGCTGAATCGATTGAATGGTTGTTGCTAAAATAACCCGATTGGTATAATATTTCTCTCCTTTTTCAGTTTCAATTTGGAAGAAAGAAGAATCACGGATTTTCTCAATCTTTGTAACCTTTTGGGAAAATCGAAAATGTTCCCATCCAATTTTTTCACCTAAGGCAAGAACCATTTCTTTCCACGGAATACTCAACGCTGTCCAACCCGTTTGATTATCATCCATTCCATAATTATACAAGGTTTCTTTCGTATCCGCATTTTCATAATCGGTATATCCTGCAGAAATACGAAAATCCTCATATAATTTGGAACCCAAAAATTTCTTGGAGAATTCACCAAAGGCAAGATTCCGTGAATCCGGATGATTTTTATATTCTTTTTTCAAGAATTTGATAATCTTTACCAAATCAACCGGATGCTGAACGGTCTGTGAATAATCCATTATGGATTCATAGGGTTTGTATTTTATTTTTAACTGTTTCATCAAATGAATGAGAAGCGGATTTTTATCCAAACGACCAATTCCTGCCCCCGTTACGACGCGGGTCCCATAAAACATCTCGTTACTTGCTCGTCCTCCCACCCATTCTTTTTTATATTGTTCTAAAATCAAGAATCTTGTTTTAGGTGCGTATTGTTTAATTTTATAAGCGCTATAAAGTCCAGCCATTCCACTACCGATAATAATAATGTCATATTGTTTCATTTATTTTTTAAATAGATAATTGTTTGTATATTATATTATTATAAATAAAATTATATTATCCTTTATTTTTACCTTCTAACATATTTTCAATAGGAGTGAGAACGCAATTACCAAATAATAATTGATATTATATATATATTATATATTAATGAAAAATAGTAATTTGTATTATTTGTATTTGTCTTTATTATTTGTATTTATCTTTATTATTTGTATTTGTCTTTATGGATATAATTATGGTTCTTGTAAATTAAATAAAAAATATATTTGTAATGATGATTTTTGTTTATATAAAGAATTTAGTGTATATTTACAAGATATAATAAAAAATGAAATAAATGATTTAATTGTTAATAAAGAAATTCAAAAAAGAGTAAATATATCCAGTTTTACAGAAACAATTTTTAATTGTGCTTTACCAAATAAAAAAGGTATAACTATTTCTACTACTAATATTGTAAAATACGCACCCAATATAATTAATTTTTATCAAAATGACCTATGTAAATTAGTATCAAGACAATTGAAATTAAAATTATTTCCAACAGATTTAAATTTACCAACAAGTTGTGCTTTATTAATTTATGAAAATGAAGGTGATTGGATTAATTGGCACTATGATTATAATTATTATGATGGGAGATTTTTTACATTATTAATACCAATAACAAATAATTTAACTTGTACTGAATTTCAATTTCAAAATGATAATAATGAAATAAAAAGTATTAATTTAACTAATAATAATTCAATATGCTTTGAAGGAAATTATTTATATCATAGAGCGTCTAAATTATGTAAAAATGAAAAAAGAGTTATATTATCTTGTCAATATGTAACAAATAATAATATGAATTTTTTAAACAAAATGCGTTTAAAATTAAAAGATTTTGCTTATACAGGAAAAATTGGCGTTTGAAATGAGAAAAGGTGTAATAATTTTTTTCGTTGAATATTCAAAATAATTGCGATTTTCTTTTATCTTAGGTGGCAAATTTAACGCATCTGTAAAATTCTCTAAATTTGAATTCGCATCTATACCTTCGGCTATTTAAATAACCTAGGAACCGTTACCTTTGTGACTCATTAAGCACCGACTAGTCGGCGTTTTAATTGTCCAAAGGTTTAAAACGCCCATTTATACAATATACAATAACACTCCATACCCGGAAACTCTAAAACAAAATCCAAAAAGAAGGCATAGTTCCCGAATACAATATAAAACAACCTACATTGGCCAAAACATGAGCATTTCCATGACAAAGTGTGCTGTTCCAACTATTTCCGTTTCCATAACCCTTGACTTTGTAATAAATTCCAAACATATAACTTATCACAGCCAAACAATAAATAACATAAAACGGTGTCTGGTATTGCCCTCCATATGCTCTCAAACCTTGATAAAACACTGCAAAATGGGCGTAAAATATATCTACATATCTTCTCCATGAATAGTCTGGTTTTCTCCAATAATTGATACTGGTTACCCAAACACCGAATGGAAGAATGATATAATCATAATGTTTCATTTGATAACAATAAATGGATGATGCTAAAAATAACCAAGAAGTTTTAAATAAATACATATATTGGTCATGAGGTAATAAAAGTCCATGATAAAGCCCATCTGAATCAGGTTTTTCTTCTTTCCATCTTAGAAAATACATCCAATCTGTTTCGGATTCATGAATGGTGGGCATTTTTTTCCCGAGTAAATATTTTAAGGGTTTGACTTTGCGATTCAAAGTACGCAAAAATAATCTCATTCTGGTGTTTTACTTTTTATAAATAAAATGTTTTTATTTCTTTTTATTTATACTTAATTTACACGTTAAAACAAGGACGTTTTACACCTTCGCACATTTTAAGTGCGTGGTAACTGTTGCCTTTGTCACTCATAACTGCCCACTTTGTGGGCGTTTTAATTGTCCAAAGGTGTAAAAAAATGAATTCTAATATAATATATTAACATAATAAAAAACAACAAAAATAAATCGTTTGATTAAATAATTTTATCCAAAGAGAAATAAATTTGATCTAGGCAACTTTTTTTCTGAAAAATTGGATAAAAAATTGATTTCTTTTTTAATTTAAAACGAATCTTATATTATACTATAATAAGATCCATTTCAATCTACCATGACCAAAGAAAACAAACAATACGTGACTTCTAAAAAATCTTCTACCTCTACCAATGGTAAAAATGATAAGAAATCCAAGGAAACCAAGAGAGATCATTTAGTTTCTAAGAAAAAACAGAATCACCAATCCGATAGTAGTGATTTTGACGATTCTAGTGATTTTGAAGATGAAGAAGAAATCGAAATGGATGAGCACGAATACCGTAAGTTTCTTTCCAAATTATTTCCTTCCAAAAATTTGAATGAAAAAATAAGGGCTGGAGAAAAGGTGAAAAAAACATTGAAAGAGGATAAAAAAAAAGATAAAAAAGAAGATAAAAAGGGAAAACAAGAAAAAAAGAAATTCAAAAAGGAAGAGTCTGAAACCGAAGAGGATGATGACGACAATGATTATGAAGATTATGAAGAGGATGATTATGATGAGGAAGACGAAGAAAACATTGGTTCCTCTTCTTCTTCAGAGGATGAGGAAGAAGAAGAAGAAGAAGAAGTCATTGTTAAAAAATCAAAAAAAAATTCAAAATCCAAAAAATCAAAAAAACAAGTACTCTCTGATTCAGAAGAAGATGAAAGTAGTGAGGAAGATGAAAAGAAACATTCAAAAAGAAGAGAAAAAGTCAATATTATTTTAGCCATTGGAGGAGATGAAGATTATGACGAGGATGATGAGGATTGGGAAGACTATGAAGATGATGACGAAGAAACAGAAGATGAAGATGTTTCCGTATCCTCGGATTCTTCCAGTGAAGATGAAGAGGAAGAAGATAAAGAACCTATGAAAAAATCTAAAAAAAATGTAGGAAAAGAAAAAGGAAAAGAAAAAGAAAAAGAAAAGAATTTAAAAATAAATCTCGAATCCAATGTCTTGGAAACAGAAACTTCTGTAGTTGCATTAACCGAGGAAAAGGATGAATTTTTAGTAAAATTAAAGGAACTTTATCAAACCAATAAAAAAAATAAATCCATTCAAAAATGCATTGAGGCTTACGAACAAGAAGTAAAAGATACTAAGAAAAAATGCGAAAAAAAGGAAAAAAAACAAAAAGCAAAACATACACGTATCTTCCGTCGTATTATTCGTGATAAAAACACCATGAATGATTTCACCTTTTTCGAGAAATTGGAATTGGACGCACAAAAAAAAATGATTAAAGAATTGCGTGAAATTAATAAAATGACGCGTGTAGAAAAACCTTATCGAATGACTTTATTAGAAGCAAACATTCCACCGCTTTTTAAAGCGGCCGCAATGAAAAAAATCAATTCTTTAAGATATATGGAACCGGGTAGTGGTGAGTATTATAAGATTAAAACATGGGTCGATACTTTTATGCATCTTCCCTTTGATCAATATAAAACTCTTCCCATTCATATTTCCGATGGTGTTGAAAAATGCCATGATTTTATGGAAAATGCCAAACACATTCTCGATGCTGCGGTTTATGGACTCAATGATGCAAAAATGCAAATTATGCAAATGTTAGGTCAATTAGTAACCAATCCAAAGGCGATTGGTACTTCTATTGCCATTAATGGACCTCCTGGTACTGGTAAGACCAGTTTGGTAAAAGAAGGAATCAGTAAAATATTAAATCGTCCTTTTGCGTTTATTGCACTCGGTGGGGCAACCGATAGTAGTTTCTTAGAAGGTCACTCTTATACTTACGAGGGTAGTATGTGGGGTAAAATTGTTCAAATACTCATTGATAGCAAATGTATGAATCCAGTGATTTATTTTGATGAATTGGATAAAATAAGTGATACACCAAAGGGGGAAGAAATTGCTGGTATTTTGACTCATTTGACAGATACTACTCAAAATAGTCAATTTCATGATAAATATTTTGCGGAGATTGATTTCGATTTAAGTAAATGTTTGTTTATTTTCAGTTACAATGATGAAAGCAAAATCAATCCTATTTTGAAAGACAGAATGTATCGTATTCAAACTAAGGGATATGATAAGAAACAAAAGACCATTATTTCGAATGATTATTTATTGCCAAAAATACGTGAACAAGTTTGTTTTCATAAAGAGGATATTATCATTCCAGATGAAACGGTTCATTATATTATTGATAATTACTGTAATAAAGAAGATGGAGTTCGTAATTTAAAACGCTGTTTAGAAATTATTTATACCAAATTGAATTTGTATCGATTAATGAGACCAGGTTCCAATCTTTTTGAAGAAGATATGTCAATTAAAGTTGAATTTCCTTTCCAGGTAAGTACTGATATTGTAAAGAAATTGATTAAAGTGGATGAAAAAGATAAATTTGCTGCGGCAATGTATAGTATGTACATTTAAGGGAACCCGGCGGGTTCCCCTATGACCCCTCCGGCTGCCCTTCGGGGATGAATATTATTACATAACACGGCGCGAAAATTAACAACCATTTCTACAATCATATTGTGCTACGCATAATATAATTGTTTTTTTCTTTGTCGAAACTCGCGCGCCAAAAAAATCCTCGCCCTTAACATTACAAACTGCCATGAGGGGGTATCCCGTAGGGAAGGGGGGACGTATGTCCCCCTACCCAGTGTACTTGAGGAGGACTCGGCCACTCATTGAAAGGAATTGCCTTCGTCGTCGATCTTTCCAACAACAATAATTGTTCAAGTGCTTTTTTTCTTCTCTCCAAAGGAAACATTCTAGAAGGCAGTTTTCTAGAAAGTTGTTTCAAACGCCATTCAAATTGTAATGCCGCCGGCCAATCTGGAAACCCAGATACATGACATACCCGTGTCCATGTCTCGCCCTTGACAACTTTTGCAGAAGTTGCGTGAGCACCTCCCTTGATTTCCTTGTTATGTTGTCGCAATCTTCTGTCTAAATCAACGGTTGCACCCACATAGGTTGCATGGTTAGTCGATTCCAAAATATAAACATAAAAGTTTTGTTCGGGATTTGGATTCGAGGATATATCTGCGTTCAATTCGTCCATTATTTTAGAAATAATAATGAAACCATATATTAATAATTCCGATGAATAACGAGTATGAAAAAATCGATTTTTTTATACCACTTCATCGTTATCATCCCCTTTTCCAAAGTTGCGTGGAAGCGGTCATCCAGTTTTATCATCCTCGAACCATTTATATGGTCACTTCCATTCCGGAAATTCATAAAATAAAAAAATGCGTTCCACTTTGGAAAATAGGAACAGAAACCTTTCTTTGTTTTATCGATGAGGACACCTTTTTTCAGTCCACCTATTCTCTATCCAAAGAAGAAATTAAAAACAGATGGTATACCTACAAAGATGAACAATCGAGAGAATTTGGATGGTGGTATCAACAGATTCTTAAATTAGGAGCAATTAAAAAGATTCCCGAAATAAGTGACCCTTTCGTCGTTTGGGATTCAGACCTTATTCCAATGAAAAAATGGCCAATTTATCCAACCGACACGGTGCCTTTTTTTCAGTTCGCTTTACTACAAGAAAAAGAAAAATCCTTTTTTAATAAGATGCAATACAATGATTCCATTTTTAATTTATTAAAATTACCAGAAATTTATCCTCGAGAACCCAAAGGAACCTTTGTACCGCATCATTTTGTCTTTCATCCTAAAGTGATTCATTCTTTCATTGATTATATTGAAAACATTCATCACCCATTTGAAATTCATCACCCATTTGAAATTCATCACCCATTTGAAAAAAAGGAGGAAGAGAGAAAAACGTGGATGGAAATCATTCTTTCTTTGTCGAAAAAATACTATCGATTCAGTGAATATAAAAGTATGGCGACCTTTATGTCCTTTTATTTTCCAGAATTATTACATTACCATCCTTTCCAAGAATATGGAGAAAAAGGAATACGTATTCGTGATTCCCAAGAAGCGCATTGTTTTTTAGAAGATCTGAAAAAAAACCTAAAAAAAAATATAAAAACAAAAGAAAAAGACAAAAGCGCATTGATTTCGTATGAAGATTTTTGCCATTTTGTAAAAGAAAACTACAAAGAAGATATACCTAGTTACATTCAAGTTGAACATCTCTAAACTGATGAAGATTTAAGGCTAAGATCCCGAAGGGAGATTTGAATGAAGACGCCTTTAAAGAGGCAGATCTCATTTCAAATCTTCAACTGTTTAAACTATATTTGATTCATCTTTATCATAATAGGTATGATATAATTTGCGATAATGATTATTTAGCGCGTCATAATTAATACTAAATTTACCATTCATTAATTGAATATCCATCTTTTCAATATTATTTACAATCGCCTTATCTTCAAGTAAAGTCTTGATCATGGTACTCTTTGTAATTTTATCGCCAATCTTATTCAAGATGGCCAAAGGAAGATGAAGAGGACCATTTTTTTCCAAGGTCGAAGGAATGTACCAGTAGTCGCGATATGTTTTAATAAAAAGTTTGGTTTTGAATTTGGAGATTGGAAGCGCATAAGAAACCGTCGTCGATTTATGATTGGCGAAAAAGGCACGTGCAACCGTCGTATGTGGTAAAATATATTCATTTTCTACACGGATATTTATATTATTAAACAATTTTTTAGCAATGGAGTCCTCTCCTGTTAAATAATGATAAATCGTTTTGAAATGATATTTGGAATCGTTTAATTTCAAAATCTTGGGAATATTGATCGGATTTGGATTTTCTTTATTTCCAAACGTATGTACGTGAGCAATGTGACAAATATCTAGACTATTCATACTCACGAATCTTGCATTATGTTCAAAATCGACTTCTAAATAAACACATGTCGCCTCTTTATCAAAGGCTTCGGGTTCTACCCAAATCAAATCTTCATTAATTAAATTCTGAAATGTTCCATTTGCTTCACTCAAAAAATCCATAAATCGAGGTATCGGAATGGTATTAAGGTAGACCATTCCTGCCTTCTCCACGATTTTATAACTATCAATATGATAGTTTTCATTATCTAATTGAATTATATCTACTTGGGGTATATCGATCAATGTTCCATTTTGATCAAATTTGTATCCGTGATAAGGACACGAAATCGTATTTTTACGAACACATCCATTTTTGAAAGAAGAGCCTTGATGACTACAAGCATCACGAACCGCATAAAAGGTTTTATTATATTTCCAAACCATATAATTAACGTCTCGAATCGTAATCGGATAACCCGTTTGCGATTTGAATTTATGTGCAAATCCAATGGGAAACCAAGTTAATTCTCCATTTTCATTCGGATATTCTAATCGCGGGTTTGTAGCAAAATTATATAATTTTGGTTTCTCTTCATCGAAAGACATTTGAATACAAGTTTTGAATACTGTTTTTATATTTTGATATTTCGTAAAAAAACTGTGAATGGAAACAAAATAAGAAAAAAGAAAAAAAGAAATTTTCATTTATATAAATAGATGATAATTTATTTTTAATCCTTTTTCCATAAATATAAATAATATATTTTTTATACTCTCAAAATAAAGTGTAAATTTTATATTATAATATAATATATTATAATATAATATATTATAATATAATATAAATACAGTATTGTTATATTATATAAAAATAGTTTTTATGAAATTATTCCCGTTTCTTTCATTTTCTTTTTCTTTATACATTGGTTTTTCTCTTCCTTTCCTTTCTCAAGGATATGTTGGGAAAATTTCACACCTTTGCACATTCAAAACGCCCTTTTCAGGGGCAGTTATGAATGGAGAAGGAATGCGCAATGGTGTAAAAAATCGTAGGCAAACCTTGAAAATGAGTGACCCAAATATCAATGTCATTACTAAATACAAATCTTTTTTCGATCGAGAAAATATCAATGAAATTATGGAAAAAATAAATACCCATCAATTATCGGATATTTATATCAATAAAAATTATCCAGAAATTGTTGCCGTCGATGCAAAAGTCGATGTTCCAACCGATGTTTTAAATTATCATTTATCAACGGATGTAAATCCGCTTTTATTACAAGAAATTGTAAATAAAGCCTTTGAGAATAAAGTTCTTATTCATTTTGCCGATTTCAATGATATCAATGGTTTTTTTGCATTCATAAGTAAAATTCCTGATTTTATTATTCCTTTTTTCATTGGTACGTTTATCCTTAATTTTATCCGCAATATCATTCTAAGTTTGACAAGAGGAGGTGGTCCAGGAATGAATCAATTTGGCGGTGGCGGGGGAGGGAATCCTTTTCCTTTCAATAGTCAATTTGAAGTTCAATCCATCAAACCTAATGTTACTTTGGACCAATGGGCGGGTAGTCCGGAAGTAAAAGAGGAATGCGAAGAAGTCATTAATTATGTTTACAACAAAGAATTATATCAAAGTGCCGGCGCAGAAATGCCGAAAGGTATTTTATTGGAAGGGCCACCTGGTACTGGAAAAACAATGATTGCCAAAGCGATTGCAACCGAAACAAATAGTAATTTTATCGCCGTTTCTTCCTCCGCCTTTGTTGAAGTATTTGTTGGGGTAGGTGCTCAAAAAGTAAGAAATTTATTTGAAGAAGCACGTAGAAATAAACCGTGTGTTATTTTCATTGATGAAATCGACGCCGTTGGAAAACAACGTGGCGGGTCGGGTTTTCGTACCAATGGGAATGACGAACAAGAACAAACCTTGAATCAATTATTATTTGAAATGGATGGTTTCAATGATAACGAAGATATTTTGGTTCTAGCGGCGACCAATCGTAAAGAAGTATTAGATGCCGCTTTGTTACGTCCTGGTAGATTCGATCGTATTATCAAAGTCCCACTTCCAGATAAATATTCAAGAGAGAAAATCTTGGAAAATTATTTGAAAAGAAAAAGGGTCGATCCTTCAGTGAATGTAACCTTCTTGGCAGAATTAACCAATGGATATTCTGGAGCAGATATTAAGAATTTGGTGAATGAAGCAGCAATTCTTACGGTGAAACAGAATTCCGCGGTTCTTACCGAAGAATCCTTATTGTCTGCTTTAGAAAAGTCCATGATTGGACTCGTAAAAAAAAATTATACTGCTCCCTATGAAACACGTGCAAGAGTTGCATATCATGAAACGGGTCACGCATTACTTGTATATCTTTATCCGCAATATTTTGATTTACAAAAGGTTTCGATTCAATCTACATATAATGGTGCTGGAGGATATACCATGTTTATGGAAAAACCAGAAATACAAGAAAATGGTCTTTATACAAAAGATATTTTGAAAAAACGATTGATTATTACCTTAGGAGGAAAAGCGGCGGAAAGTATTATGTACGGAGACAATTTTGTATCTCTTGGTGCAAGGGAAGACTTGAAACAGGCCAATGGTTTGGCGAATCAAATGATTGGTACCTTTGGTATGGGCGACCAATTGGAAGTGTTTTCGGTGAATGAAGAAAAACAGTTACGTAATATTTATTCTGAAACCTTTAAAACTGAAATTGATGCTGAATCCCTTGATTTGGTAAGGGAGGCTTATGAAGAAGCCAAGACGCTTCTTAAAAAACATAAAGAAAAATTAATTGCGTTTAGTCATATCTTAATGAATAAAACGAATCTTTATCAAAAAGATATGGAAAAGGTTTTTTCTGTTCGGGGTAATGATACAATGATACGTGATTTATGATAAGGATTTCTGTAAAGATTTTATATAATTTATACTAGGCGGATTTTCTACACATCGATGTTTTCCGATAAAAAATGTAAAATAATTGAATTTTTTTTTGTATTCTATTTTTTTTTCACCCATAGATATTAACAAGCCAAAGAATGTGGATAAAATGATTAAAATGTATAAAATAAATGTCATATTATCGTAAATCATCATTTTTTTATTATTTTCTTCGTGTCGTTTTTTATTTTTATCTTCTTTTTTATTTATTTCTTCTTTTATTGTATCATGTTTTAATATATTAATAATATAGGTGATTCCCAAAAATATCAAAATAAAATAAAAGAAATGTATTTCACATCTTGAAATGACAATAAAAAATAAATATAATCCAAAAGAATTTATTATAATATCATATATATTTTTATTTTTATTTTTATAAGATAATACCACGAAAAAGATCATTGTAAAAAATCCAAAAGTATGTTTAATAATCATATTATTACGTAATACCTCTTGTAATCCACATGGAAATATTTCCGCTAAAAAATTGGCAGAAATAATCAAAATAAATACAAAAATGGAAAATAAATTGGTATCTATGATAATATCTTTGAATGACATATATTATATATAATATATATTATATAATATATAATATATAAATAAAAAACAAAATGTGTTTCAATCAAACCACTTCTCTAATAACTTTTTCTATTTCTCTCGTTTGTTTCGTTTACTTGATGTATTACGGAATTTCAAACAAAAATAAATATGATATTTTAGCGGCCGTTTGGACGATTTTAATTGGTTCCATGCAACTCATCGAATATTTCTTATGGGGGTCACAAAATTGTTCCAAAACCGGCGCAAATCATTTCTTTTCTTTATTAATTATATTTGTTTTATTTTTACAAGGTACCGTAGGAAGTATCGTTTCTATGTATTTATTTGCAGATCGAACGCAACAATCGCTTTCCAATATTATTTTATGGAACATTGGTATCTATACCGCATTTACTGTTTATCTATTAAATTGGTTAAATGAACGAAACCTTTGTTCCAAACCAATGGATGGTAGTTGTCGTCTTGTATGGGCGCCTTTTCAAACGATGGTAAATGACTTTTATGGAAGATTCTTTATTCTTATCTTTTTATCTTTTTATTTTTTCTTAGGAAGTTATGCTTTTGGTGGATTTCAATGGTTTTTAGGTAAACAATTTGACGGATATTTGAAATATCCATTACGATATAGTCTTTTATCATTTACGTTTATGATTGCTCTTTTATATGCGTTTATTACCAACGGTAAAAATCTAGCAGATACCTTTGGTTCTACTTGGTGTTTTTTAGCGGTTGCTTTTGGTGTTATATCTTGTTTACACTTGTAACATTTAATATTCACTATAAGGAACATTATTGGAACCACGTGTGACCAAATAATTA